>Ga0209633_10001016_pt1 | contig 30448 bp, 31 predicted proteins | sample Cruoilmetagenom1_FD_187290 | JGI IMG/M metagenome (GOLD analysis project Ga0209633, IMG submission 187290) | Oil polluted marine microbial communities from Coal Oil Point, Santa Barbara, California, USA - Sample 1 (SPAdes) (version 2) | ecosystem: Environmental > Aquatic > Marine > Oil seeps ... | reverse complement strand
TGGCCGCGCGCCGCCGGTGGGGCAGACTCCAGTCGCCCCACCGGCAATTTCCAGGAGAACCTCTCGCGCCAAGAATAACGGATAACTCCTGCGAGGTAAATGATCACACGGGTCTAAACAGCTAGGCATTATGCCTTTTCTGGCTAGTTTTGTGATCTGCGTCACAGTTTTCGAGGGCATTAATGTCATGGATTTGCGTCGCATATAACCCCGAATGCGGGCGTAACATGCATCCATCGCCATCCACAACGGAGAACTCGAGCAGACATTTAAAAAAAGAGAAAGAATTTATCGTGAACTCTTTTCAAACCAAAAAGAGCGACGGCGAGTCAAGAGATCGCCAAAGCCGCCTATAATAGAACCATGACCGACCGCTTCAGCGGCTTGAGAGCTATGCTTGGAGAGCGTGCTGCGCCCAGGTGTACGTCGGGTAGAAAAACCTATGTTTATGAACCATACTTTGTAGGCAGGCATAGAGGGCATTGTGATGGTTGATCAAAACCTCAGACGAGGAAGCACGCCGATTGCGGCAATCCTCGTTTTATTGGCTATGGTCGTCCTGACCGGTACCGGCTACGGTCAGCAGCTTGCTGAGCGCAACTTCGACGCTCGAGTAGAACACAACAGGGGATTCCGGGCGGAACCAAGCGCCAGGCTGCTTCGGATCTGCGGAGACGGGCTCCCGGCACCAACGTGATTTTCGCGCGCGAGCAGGGCACCGTCCGCAGCATCGGCAATCACACCGGCTTCATCTCCGAGTCCAAGCGCGATGTCGAGCCCGCCGACCGAGCGTCCGAGTTTGTCAGATCCAACCTCCCACTATTAGGTTTAGCCGAGGAAGACATCAGTACCACCGAGGTCATCGACACAGTCAGGCCGCGAATCAATGGAGTGACCAACGTCTATGTGCGTCGACTTCATGCTGGGATTCCGGTTTATCAGGGCCAACTTCAAGTCGCGATCGACCGCGACGGCCGCATCCAGCGCCTTAACAACGGCTTCGTGCCCTCCTTGAGCAATTCCATCAATAGCAATGCCCCGACAGTCAATGCTGCGGAGGCTGTGCTGGCTGCAGCAGCGCACTTGGGCATATCGGTCCAGGAACCGCCGAACGTGGTTGAGCGGGGAACAGATCCACAGCAAACCGTTCGGCTGGCACGATACCGGTTCGAACCAATTCACCATCATGCGCGGCAACAACGTATACGCTTATCATGATTCGGACGCCAACAACAATCCACCGCTCTCGGAGCCAAACTGCGGTGAAATCCTCGATTGCAGTTTTCCCCTCGATTTCACTTCTGCCCCGAGCAGCTACCGGCCCGCTGCGGTTGCCAATCTGTTCTATTGGAGCAACATGGTCCATGACATCCTGTACCAGTACGGCTTCGACACGGAATTCGGCCGCAGCCTTATAGCACCGATTCCACTATCAACAGCTATACCTACGCCTCCATCAATGGCCTTTCGGTTCCCCACGGCGTCGGCTCTGTCTGGGCGCAAGTTCTGTGGGAGATGTTCTGAGCTCTGATCGACAAACACGGCTTCAGTCCGGATCTGGCCGCCCCTTCGTCGACATGGGCCGCAACCATCGGGCTTTGCTTTATGTCATCGAGGGTCTTAAGAATACCGCCTGCTCCCCAACATTCGTGGACGCACGCAACGGCGTCATCGACGCTGCCGTCAATAACTTTTCAGGCGAAGATGTATGCACTCTGTGGGAGGTCTTTGCCGATTTCGGTCTTGGCACCAATGCCGTCTCCGGCGGTTCAAACTCGACATCGCCGACCAATGGCTTTGATGTGCCGCTCGCCTGCCAACCCGGCCACACTTGTGCCCGCTGTCAGCATCAGTCAGCCGGCAGACGGCGCCTCGTTCAGCCAGAGGGCGAGCAGGTCGGTTTACAAGCAACCGCCAATGACGCCGAGGACGGCGATCTGACCGGGTCCATCGGATGGACATCCAACCTCGACGGTGCACTGGGCACCGGCGGGTCCATTTCGATCACCACACTATCCCCCGGTAACCACACCGTTACCGGCACTGTGACCGACACCAGCGGTCTTTCCGGCTCGGATTTTCGGTTGATCACGGTCTCGCCGCCGCCGGGCGCCTGCGCCGCCGAGATCGACTTCGAGAATGGTGTCGCCGGCTTGACCGGCTTGGGTGCACAACGCCATTCAGCGCAGTCATTTGGCCCATTCCTCTATCTTCTCCTCAAGAACATTTTCCCTAACCAGAGAACTTCGACTCAGCCAACGGCTGGACGAGCCAGCACGTTGCCGCAGAAGTTCATCGACCTGGTCTACTGTTCACATCAATCGTCGTAGTGACAAAATTTATCAATTTGTTACCAACTGCGGCAGATTTGCTTCAGACCGCCATCATTGCGCCTTTTAAAGAGCTCGCGGACAACAAAATCAGCATGCATCTGGGCAATATTATTATTGGCGCGATAAATGCCTGAGCCCTTAAAAACGACTATTGCCCTCTTCAACTGAACGGATACGCTGAGCGAGTCGCGTGCGAAAATCCGATCGCCGAACGTGGTATCCACCGCTAAAAAGGCAATTTATGGAGATCGAAAATGATGAATCTAGTGACGGCGGTTGAGCAGTTTTACCAGGATAAACCGGTACCCCGTTTGACTTTATTAATTCTGACCGATATTTGTACTTCGGCGGCAGACGGGGAAACGGTGAATGGTACTGCCAGGCGGTTGGATATCGACGTATACCAGGTGCGGGATGTGCTGAAAAAACATCACGAATTGGCTGGTGACCTGAATCCCCTGCCTGAATGAAGCGCAACGGTGCTAACGGCGGCGTGCACCCGTAACCAGAACGAGCGTGTCGCACTCGCTTTTGCGCGAAAGGTCGTGGAAACCCGCGACGATGTGGCAGATTCCGATGTGGAGCGGCTGAATCAGGCCGGCTGTACCTGGCGAGGTGGGCGAGTCGTGACCAATGTGGCGCTCAATATCTTTTCGAACTATTTCAATCACGTCGCCGGCACCGAATCGAATGCTCCTCCTGCCGCAAATCTCGCTGCGTCGTGACGGGCTGTGTGCGCCGAACCTGCCGCAGCCGCAAGGCCGTTCCGAGGCAGGTCAGCCGGTGCTAAAATACATGGCCGGCGCATCCGGGCGATTGCGGGGTATGCAGTTGCGCGGCACTGAGCTGCCGGCGTTGCGAAATATAACGACCGTGAGGAACCAAAAATGCAGCGAAACGAAATGCTGAAACAATTGACGGCGGGTCCCGAGTGCTGGGACCTCATTATCATCGGCGGTGGGGCGACCGGCCTGGGCTGCGCCGTCGATGCCGCCTCCCGAGGCTACCGGACGCTGCTGCTGGAGCGCGGCGATTTCGCCAAGGGCACCTCGAGCCGCTCGACCAAACTGGTACACGGCGGCGTCCGCTATCTCGAGCAGGGAAACTTTTCGCTGGTGCTGGAAGCGCTGAAAGAGCGTGGCCTGCTGCGTCGGAATGCCCCCCACCTGGTCAGCGACCTGCCCTTTGTCGTCCCCAACTACAGCTGGTGGGAGGCACCGTGGACCGGCATCGGCCTCAAGCTCTACGACATCATGGCAGGCAAGCTGGGCTTCGGCGCCTCCAGGATGCTTTCCAAGGAGGAAACCGTCCAGCGTATACCGACGGTGGAGCAGGAGGGGCTGCATGGCGGCATCATCTATCATGACGGCCAGTTCGACGATGCCCGGCTGGCGATCAACCTGGCCCGGACGGCCGCTGACCACGGCGCAGCCGTGCTCAACTATGTGAATGTCAAAGAGCTCATTAAAAACCAGGCGCTGGTCGAAGGCGTTGTTGCCGAGGATCTCGAAACGGGAGAACTGCACCACCTCAAAGGCAAGACGGTCATTAACGCCACCGGCCCGTTCAGCGATGCGCTGCGCCGCATCGACGATCCGACCGCACGGCCGCTGATCGCGCCCAGCCAGGGGGTTCATATCGTGCTCGACCGATCGTTTCTGCCCGGCGACTCGGCCATCCTGGTGCCTCATACCCGCGATGGCCGCGTCATTTTTCTCATCCCCTGGCACGATCGCATCCTGGTGGGAACGACCGATACCGCACTCGACACTGTACCGGTCGAGCCGGTCCCGCTTCCGGAAGAGGTCGACTTCCTCCTCGAATACGCCTCCCGCTATCTCACTAAGGATCCAACACGCAGCGATGTGCTCAGCGTCTTCGCCGGCATCCGGCCGCTGGTTCGCGGCAGTGACGACGCTGGCACCGCCAGCCTGTCGCGCAACCACAGCATCACTATTTCGACCTCCGGCCTGATCACTGTTGCCGGCGGCAAATGGACCACCTACCGCAAGATGGCCGAGGATACCATCGATCAGGCTCTGGTGCTGGCCGAGCTCGAGGGCGAACCCTGCAACACCCACAATCTGCCGATACACGGCAGCCATCCCAACGCAGAAACGTTCGGGACACTCGCCTGGTATGGTTCGGACGCCCCTGAAATAGAGGCGATCATGCGGGAGAACCGGCGCTTTGCCGAACCATTGCACCCTGACATGAAACCGGTCGCTGCGGAGGTGATTTGGGCGGTGCGGGCGGAAATGGCGCGAACGGTCGAGGATTTTCTCGCCCGCCGCACCCGTTCCCTGCTGCTCGATGCCCGCGCCAGCATCGACATGGCGCCCGCAGTGGCCCGACTGATGGCCGAGGAGCTGGAGTGTGACGAGGAGTGGCAGTCGAGGCAGATCGAGGATTACTGCCGCGTGGCCGCGCATTATGTTTTGTCGTAACCGGTCGCCTCTTTTTCCCACGGGGTTAACCATGGCGCTGAAACAAGAGAACCATCTGCTGCCGCAGATCATCCGACTGGCCGAACAGTGTGATGACATCAGCGTACTCTGGCTGTATGGCTCCCGTGCATCCGGCGAGCATCATCGAAAGAGCGACTACGACCTGGCTGCGGCGTTTACCCAGTTTATCCGCAACGACCCCTTCGAACGGCGTCTGCGGCCCGAACTGTTGGCGATGGAGTGGCAAAAAGCACTCGGACTCGGCGATTTCGAACTCTCCCTCATCGATATCAACCTGGTTCCGATTCCGCTGGCATACAGCGTCATCAGCTGCGGCCGGGTGATTTTTTGTCGCGACTCCATTCGTCTGGCGCAGGAAGAACAGAGAGTTTTGAGTCGCATGGAGTTGGACATCGAATTCTCTCGACGCAGTTATGGTTGAAGAATATTTCGATTCCGTGCTACGGCACGCAGAGCAGTGCGTCGAGGAACTCGACGAACTCGGGAAAATATTGCAAGGTCGGAGATGGACCCGATTGGAGCAGCGCGCCGCCGAGCGCTCCCAGTAGCTGCTCGTCGAAGCCTGCATCGGCGTCGCCAAGCGCTGGGTCAAGCATCTGGGACTGACGGTTCCACTCGATGCGTATCCCTGCTTCGAAAAGCTGGTGGAACAGGGCCAGATTACTCCCGACCCTCCCGACGTCTGGCGGAAAATCGTCGGCCTGCGCAATGTGCTGGTGCACGACTACCTGAATGTCGATCCCGAAGTCATCCGCGACGTGGTCGAGCACCGATACTATCTCGACCTGCTGGCGTTCGTTCGGACTGGGAAGAACGCCGTGGTGAACAGTACGCGCACTAAAGGATGACATGCCACCGATATCATTCCTCAATAAAAGGGCTCCGACCCTGAGGTATCATAGCGTGCGATATTTGTTGGGCACCTCCTACTATCCTGGATTTTTGCAATATTTGTCGAAAGCCTTACGTGTGTTCGCAAAGGCTTGCTTCTTCGCAAGCTCCCAAGGGCGTTCACAAGAGTTGGTGCGAGCACACCAAGAATACCCAGCCGATCCAATGCAACCATGTGGGTCACGATCTGCGCCTGTTAGCCCCGGTTTGGGGGCGGATATTACTGGTGCGTCAGTTCCGCATCCCGTGAGACATATCATGAGTAGAGCGCTGGAAATATGCAGTATCCGCATAAGTACCCCCGTTGCGTCAGTGAAAATAAGCCTGCTCCTAAACAGGCATGGAGTAACATGTGTGCCTAACACCTAAGCATTTATCCGTCGCGCGTGGCAAAACATGAAGGGCTACTGTGGGCTTTGAGGCGTAACGTATAGCTTCTTGTCGGAAGAAGCCGTTTCTGCAGCTGGCTCACCAGGGTGATTGTATTTGGGAAAGGGAGCGACGGCAACTGCAAAGGCGCATTGCTTCTAACACAATTGCGACATCGGTGATCGATCCGTTCCGCGTGCCAACCCGAAGCGCGATGACCCTGGAAGGAAGCCACTTCAGATTTTTCTCAGTATGCAGAAATGTGCTTTTGGGGGCTCGTTTCCTGCTGATGATGCAAACCGGCAGGTATGGGCCTCGAGCAGTTCGAATCCGTCAGCAAACAAGCATTGGATATCCTCCTCTCCATATCGGCCCGGCGGGCCTTCTTCGCGGGTTTCATCCTGATGGAAACATTTGAGCAGCAGCAGACCCTCCGGTTTGAGCAGGCGCTTGACCGTGGCCAGATAGGCCTGCTGATCAGCTGCATCGGCAAAGCAGTGGAAGACGCCGCGATCGAGAATCAGGTCGAACGGGCCGGCGAGCTTGCTGTCCAGCACATCGTCGACATGGAAATCGATGGTGACTTTTTCCGCTTCGGCGAGTCGGCGGGCGGATTCGACAGCACTCTGGGAGACATCGCTGGCAGTGACGTCAAAGCCTTGCTGCGCCAGTGCGACTGCCTGGGTGCCGGGTCCGCAGCCGATATCGAGTATGCTGGCCGCTGTTATTTCCAGCCGCTCCAGCGCCTGTTCGAAGTCGGCATCCAGACCCGCCTGAAACCATGGCAGCTGCTCCACCGGCATCTCCTGATAGCGCGCTTCCCAGCCGGCTGATGACGGCACCTGCAGGGGAATACCCCAGCGGCCCGCATGGACGATCTCGGACAGCGGTTTGCGTGTTCTGGGCGCCGTTTCCATAGGCCGGAACTCCTCGAGTGCTCCCTCCGCATCACGCGGATGGCCGAGAGCAGTCACACTCATCACCGTCATACGATCCGGTATCTCCAGCGCCTGCTTCAAAACGTCCGGGTCGAAACCACCCATCTGGTGACTGGCCAGCCCCAATGCAGCGGCCTGCAGGCATAGGCAGATGGTGGCTTGTCCTGTGTCATATTCCGCCCATCGGTTCGGATTGCCGTTGTGGGAGAAGGCGGGTTCCGCTGCAGCGACGATCAGCACCGGCGCATGTTTTGCCCAAAGCTGATTTTTCGGCACCAGCGCAGCCAGTGTCTTGTTCCAGTATGCCGCGTCACGAAAGCGATCGGCAACGATATAACGCCACGGTTCCTCGCCGAAGCAGGAGGGTGCCCAGCGGGCTGCTTCCAGGCAGGAAGCAACCGCCTCGGCTGTGACCGGTTTTTCGGCAGAAAACGCGCGCGTGCTCCAGCGTTTTGCAAACAACCGTTCGATGGGTGCCTGCACATTCACCCGTTGCTGTGCCATTTTTTCACCCTTTGGTTGCCATAAACAAGTCGATGCCGCTATATCTCAATCTGGGAGAGTCATGATACCGCGTATCCGTTCGATTCAAACAGATTTCGTGCGTAATCCTGTTAGTCCGGATCTCGACGATTTGTCCAAGAGCCAGCGTTTTTGAACGGGTTGAACGATGTTTTTGCTTGGTTTGCCTCAAGATTGAGAGACATGATTCATGTCAATCAACGACACGGACAACCACCGCTTTCGAATATGGCCCTTTTGAGGGCAGCGGGCACTCGACGCACCGGGGAGCAAATCGTTTATCAATACCACCCGCTGTTTGGTCAGTTTTTGCTCAATCGGGCGGAAGACCGGTTGGGGAGTGGCAAGACCAAAGTGTTGAAGGCACGCGCAGCGCAGATTCTGGCGGAACCAGGCTATTTCGAAGCGAGCGTCGACTATTTCTTGGAGCTCGGGGATTGGGAAAGCCTCGTCACCGTCATCGGCAAAGCCGGTCCGATGCTGTTGAGCCAAGGGAGAAACAAGACGCCGTTAACCTGGAAAGAAAGGATCCCGGATGACGTCCTGAACCGTTACCCCTGGCTTCAGTACTGGCAGGGCGTCAGTCTTCAGATGATCGATTTTGCCGGCGCTCGAGCAGCACTGGAGCCTGCCTATAGGGGGTTCAAGAACGCTGATGACAGCCTGGGACAATTTTTGCCGCCGGCCGCACGATCGGTTTGGTTCTGGGCGGTGGCGGCGCACGGGGCTTTGCCCATATGGGCGTCATTCGTGCGTTGACGGAGGCGGGCGTTCCTCTCGATATCGTCGGAGGAACCAGCATTGGCGCACTGATCGCAGCACAGCCGGCCATGGGTTGGGATTACCAGACCATGGTCGAGAAAAACAGAGAGTGTTTCGTGAAGGCCAAACCGTTAAGCGATTACACCATTCCGCTGACATCCATTATCGGCGGAAGGAAACTCGACGAGTGTTTGAAGCCAAACAGCCGACAACAGACAGGTGTGAGTGCTGATTCAAACCACCCGAGGCGTTTTTTCCCACGCCTCGGGTGGATGGATTTAAAAGAACGTCATGATTTGGCAGAGCCGAAAGCCGCCGGAGATCAGATTCCTCCGACCTGCTCCTTCGTGGCTTTCTTCAACCACCCTTCGACCTCCGGAGTCAACTTGCCGCTGTCGGCAAGTCTGGAAGTACGTTGCAGCCGGCTGTGTTCCGACAACGGCAATGGCAATACTCCCTGCCCGCCCATGCCGTTGTTCGCCGTGATCGTCGGATCTTTGCGATCGGCAAGGAGCACTCTGCCGGCAATCTCGAGTTTGTCCATATCGACGATAATCAACTCATTGGCGAACTTGCTGGCGACGTAGGCGTAGTAGCCGCCGCCTTCCTTCAATCCAAAATGAGCGCCATGACAACCGGGTTCGCAGGGAAGACTCTTGATCACTTTATTGGTGGCCGTATCGACGATGGTGATGGTGGCGCTCAACGTATTGGCCGTCACCACGTATTTTCCATCCGGGCTGACCGGGGTCTGGATGGGCAGCAGTCCATAGGCCTCTCCAGTCACTTTGCCGGTGATCGGATCATAATCTTCCGCTAAGTTAATATCGGTGATCTTGGTTTTTTTCTTCAGATCGATAACACTCATCGAGCTCAACATAGCAGGCGGCGTCCCCAACAGATTGGCGACATAGGCGCGGGTTCCAGCCGGATTCCCCCAGACTGCGATGGGGATTACGCCGCCGGTGGGTATCTCCGTAACCTTTTCGCTGTTCAGATCGACCACTGAGACACTGGACGCCAGAGCGTTCGGCGTCACCATGAGCTTGCCGTTTTCGGTAATATAGTGGCCGTGAGGTGAGGTATGCGGTCCGGTATTGATCGCGCTTATTACGGACGGTGTTTTTCCGGCCGAAAGCTTGACCACCGATTCCCCGGCGTTGATTGCCACATAAAGCGAATCATCGGTGGGCCGCGTGAGCACATGCGAAGGCGATTCACCCACCTCGACGCTATTCAAGATTTTACCCGTCGCCCGGTCAAACGTGGTCAGCCTTTTGTCAAACCATTCGGTCTGATAGATATAGCGATACTGACTGTCGGTCCACATGTTGTGGGGGTGGTTCATATTGATATCCACGCCTTTGACCTTCTTCTTGATTGCCCAGGTCGTGGCATCCACCTGGGTCGCAGAACCGGGCTTGGTCTTACCATCGATTATTTCAAACTGGGTATCCACCCACACTTCTCCGATGCCGGGCGTGGCCGGATTGAAGAGTTTATTTGGCACGGAAATATTGAGCGCCGTCAAGCTGACCACTTTCCCGCCGATGTTCAGTGGAATATCCGGCAACTCCACGTTCCAGGTGGGCTTGGAATAATCCCGCCACAAGTCGGGCGTGGTCGCGACAAAATAGGTTCGCAGCAGCTTCGTTGCGATGTCGCTGGTTGCCGGCACTTTTGCGCCGGTGATCAACTGGATTTCGGAGCCGATATCCAGACCCTCCGTCTTCGGGTCGTCGACCACCACCGCACCGAACACGTATGGATGTACCTTGCAGGTAAATACGTATAGGCCGGGCTTGTCGAAACTCTTCGTCACGCTGACGCTCGAGGGCTTTTCCTGATCGACCGGAAAACCCGAAGCGTTCGACGGCCATAACAGGCTGGTAATGGTATGTTCCGTCCGGGTATCCGTCATCTTGAGCAATACCGCCTCACCCGGTTTGACCACCACCAGGGAGTCGCCGTCAACCGGGTCTTTGAACCAATGACCGGGTTCGTCGGTTATCTCCAGGATCGCTGACGGCATCAGCCCAGGCTCACTCAGGATGACATCCTCGGCGGCTGGTTTCTTGGCCGATTGACCGGGCACATACTTGGCCTGTGCGCCACCAATCACGAACAACATGAGACCCAATAAAATACTTTTTTTTATCGCTTTTCTTTTCATTGCTGATAACCTCTTTTTTTGAAATTAACTTACTCCACAACGCGGAATATTCCCATCATCCCGCTTTGCATGTGTTGAAGCACATGGCAGTGATAGTGCCACGCACCCGGCCCGACGCCCTCGCCCGCCTTCACCACGAAGGACTGACGGTATATCGGTCCGATATTGACGGCGTCGACGACGCTGCTGGTTCCGTGCTCCAGCCAACGATGCCCGTGCAGATGGAAGGTGTGAAAGGCGGTACCCATTCCGATCACATGGAACCGGATCAGTTCACCGAGACGCGCGCCGACCGTCGGGTTGCTCCACAGCGGTATTTGCCGGCCGTCCAGGAGGTGATTGATCTCCGCACCCCAGAATGTCGTCTCATGCATCCACAGCACGAACTCGCGTTTTACATCGCTCAGCTTCACGTCGACAATTTCACCGTCGATCAAGGCAGGAACCTTTCCGCTCTTCGGGTTGACGATGACCGCACCGTAGAGCCCTTTATCCTCGGACCCCAGCATCGGATTCCCGAACGTATGATCGTGATAGGGCCAGGTTCCTGCGGTACCCGGCGCCGCTTCCCAGCGATAGGTATAAGGCTTGCCCGGAAAAGCGGCTGAATCGACCTTTTTATTCATCGCTTTGATTGTTCCATCGTCTTCGATCTTGTAATGAACGCCATGGACATGGATGCTGACAGGCAGCTTGGAACCCTTGATGCCGTGCTCCAGGGTCACCTCCGCAACATCGCCTTCGGTCAGGACGATGGTTGGACCCGGCACCGTTGGTGCCTGCTTGTAGCGATCGGTTACATCGCGAATTTTCCCGCCTTTGGACCGGATCTTGTGCGCCAGCATCTGGTAGGCCAGCTGACCGGAAGGAAGATTTGCCGCCTTCAGGGTAATTAAATGCGTTTCACCCTGCGGCTCCGCTGCATAAGCGGGCAAAAGACTTCCTGCCAGGCAGACCAAAAGCCCAAAGCACCATAAAAATGAGCGCTTCGCCGACAATTGTTTAGTCATAATTGAACCACCTCTTCAAAAGATTAGAATTGCTCTCGACACCTTCACTGCGGGCATCTCGCAGTTAGTATAAGCATATTTGGCACTTTTACAAGTTATTTATGTTTTGCAAGTTGTGTATGTTCGATCATCTTTGCTGTTATAATTGTATGGCTCCACTTAAACTTCCAGGAGGACAGCAATGCTTCAAGAAATCGGCCTGCGGCAGCAGGAGTTGTTAACGTTGCTGCTGGAACGCAAGGAGGGAATGACGCTCAACAATATCTCCGAGTCGCTTGGGATTTCGCGAACAGCGGTTCAGCAGCATGTCACTTCGCTGGAACAAAGAGGCTATCTTTGCAAGGGCGATGTAAAAAAAACCGGGGGGCGGCCGGTACAAAGTTATGTTCTGACAGACGAAGGCATAAACGCGTTTCCGAAACGATACGCATGGTTCACGACGCTTCTGCTCGCCGAACTCAAACGAACACTTGGTAGAGATGGGCTCATCTCGTTACTCAATTCGTTGGCCGAGAATCTTGCAAAAGAGCTTCGTCTAAGATTTGACGGCAAGTCAACAGAGGAACGAGTCAAGGAGCTCAATGGGATTTTGGAGGAACTCGGTTATCAAACAATGCCTGCTTCCACATCCAGCACTTCGAATGCACATGGGTTGGAAATACAAGCGTGCAACTGTGTTTACCACAACCTTGCCCGCGAACATAACGAAGTGTGCCAGTTTGATATCTCGTTGATAGAAGCGCTGCTTGACCGCAAGATCGACCATGCTGCCTGTATGGCCGATGGGGACCCGACCTGCAGATTTAAGGTCATTGAACAGCCTCCTTCTTCGTGCTAAATACGTCGTACCGGAAGAAGCCGAAAACAAACGCGCCAGTCTTATACCGCTCAGCGCTTTTAACGCATTGCCTTGATGGTTTTATCGACTTTTTCGGCAAGACGTTCAACGCCTTTGATCGTGAGCATTCTCTGAGGGCCTTTGACTTCGACAATATAGTCCCCGAGCAGCTCTTGCGTATGAGCGTCCACCAAATGGGCCATAAAATAAACAAACAGGAAGCTGGCTTTGTGGACGCGGCCGACCAATACCCAGTCTGCGCCAAATTCTTTGCCAAGTGTTCCAGCAACGTCGTGGTGAGCGAAAAGATATCCGAATCCAGCATTGGCTTCTTCCCGGGCGTCAGAATCAATCTCAATCAAATCATAACCGCCCTTCCTCTTCAGGGTTTCCTGGAGCAAGGTTTTGATCGAAGCGGTGCGCTCGAGTTCGTCCGGCCGGCGCGGATCGAGGGTCAGATCGTTTAATTCGAAGTCCAAAATTGCAATTTTCGTATCTGCAACAGCTGAAAAGCTGAGCAAACCGCATAGAACGACAGCAACACCGCTTCGGCACATTAGAGCCAAACGCGAACAGACGATTTTCATGGCCACTCCCCGATAAGGTGGGTTTGTTTTCGGTCCCGTTGCCGAACGGCATACGGACGAATCAAGAGTCACTCTGTCCCCCTGGACTGCTGAACGGATTCGGAAGGACGCCACCGATAAATCGATAGAAACCCTCCCCACTCCGAGCGGTAGACCAAATCCAAGCCATCCGGCAGATGGTTGGATAAAGAAGAGGTGAAAGGCAGTAGTCGTGCGATGAGCATTTTTTCACCGGCCGGAGCGGTAATCCGCCAAGCTCTCACGCCAACGCCCGGAAGACGCTGCACCAGATAACTGCTGCTGCCTTTTTCACGGGCCCACCGTTTGACTCGCGCGATCAGGTTGTGAATGTTTCCACCTGTCTGGAATATCCGGGTCTCGAAGGGGAGCGGACGGCCGCTCAGTTTGCTGATTTCCGAAATGCGCGCCAAGTCATCTGTGCTGGCGAGCAGATAGACCCCCTGACCCTTGCCGAGGGTCTGCGAGATCGAAGCAAGCGCTTCCTCCGCGCCCATCGTCAGCCACTCCGCCAAGCGCCGCAGAGGCTCTGGGTTTTCGACAAAATCGCCGCTGACCCGACGCCAGAAGTCGCGGTGGTCTGCATCGAACAGCTCGGCGGCCGGTGATCGGACCCAGCTCTTTCTTCCGGTCAGCAAATGAATTCGCTGTGCGTTGTCCCACCAGGAGATAAACAGCGCATCGTCGCCGACACGCCGGTCGATCGCCTGCGCCGCGTCGAGCCATGCCTGCCACCGCAGGCGATTCAAGGCTGAGTCGACCCCGTTTTCCGGAACACCGGACTCGGGGCTCTCTGGCAGAAAGACGACAGCGCGATGGGAATCACCCTGTTCATCCCGATAAGCTGCAACATGCAGGAGCAACGGCCGCCTGCCGGGCCGCATGATTCCAAAACGCTCGACCGCCCGAATGGAATAATGGCTTTCAACTGACGGAAAGCCGTCATCGCCGGGCGTCAGGACGGGATACTCTTCAAAGCCGAAGCGGGACGGCGGCCCACCGCCGATCTCCGGAAATCCGAACAACAGCACCATACCGCCTCCGAGAAGCAGCACGACGCCGCCGAGCAGCCGGAGGCGGTGCCTCAGCATCCGGCTTATTTCTTGCGCCTGCGGCGGCGAACCAGGACGATCCCGCCAACGATCATCGAAACGCCGAGAATGGTGCGCAATCGGTCACCGCTCATCGCAGTCTGCTCGACCTGTGCCGACGCGCCATTGTCAGCCGATGCGCTCTTTTTGCCTGCTTTTTCCCGCAAAAGCGTATTCTCTTCCATAATTTCGGTATAGTCACGCATCAACTCCGACCACCCTTCGGTATAGGTGAACCCGCCCGGATTGACATGAAACAGTCCCTTATAGAGTTTGATCAGGTCATGCTCCCACATATCGGCATGGATACGCTCGATGCGGCTCGGATTGTTTCCCTGCGCCCAGAACAGTTGAAAAAAACCGCCGGCGGCATCGCTTTCGGGTTTCGGCGGCGCCGGGCGGTTGCTCTTTTGGCCGGTCAACAGCCCGTCGTCATAGAGCGCCTGCACCACCTTTTTCGCCTCCTGCTCGACCTTCAATCCCTGCACCGTTCCCTTGTCGGCCGCATCCAGATAGGCCTTGGCAAAACTGGCCGAATGACACTTGGCGCAGCTTCCGATCCATGCCTCCTTGCGCTCCTCGAACCAGGGGTGGCTCAGGTTATCGGCGATCGCCGGCGTCGGGTTGAACGCCCAGCGCACCTTGCGAACCAGATTGTGAGAGAATCCTCCTTCGAATTCGAAGTGGCAATACTGGCAGGTCGGCGCGGTGTAGCCCCCTTTCGACAGCGCATCTTTCAACGGCGCCTCGAAATCCCACTTTTGCTTGCCCTGCGTCTGATACACGGTACCATGCTTGGAGAGCAGATAATTTTCGAATTCGTTGTGATCGACGCCGTTGTGGCAGGTGGCGCACGCCTCCGGCTGACGCGCCTCGGCCGCCGAAAAGGTATGGCGGGTGTGACAGCCGTCGCATTTGTTCTGCTGGTAGTGGCACATGTCGCAGCCCTGGGCAATCTCCCGCTGCGGCATGGCCGCCCAGATCGCCAAATCAACATTGGCTTCCCAACTCACCGCATGTGAAGGATGACCCTTGCCCCACTGCTTTTGCGGCCACTCCTGCTCCTTTTCCGATTCGGCCTCGGCGAACTCCTGGGTATGACAGGTTCCGCACACCGCTCGGTCCGGCATCACCAGATCCTTGTTGTGACGGATGGACTGCGCTCCGACGCTGCCGTGACAGTCGATGCAGCCGACCTCTTTCAGCCTCGTCCCCTCCTCGAGCAGTCCCTGATCGATGAGATTTTGCTCAACCTCCGCAAGTTTTTTCTTTTTATAGGAGCGGGAGACATTCTCCGGTAGCCTGCGGATCTTGTCGAGATTGGCGTGAGTGCTGTTGCGCCAGGCATGATAGGCGCCGGGCGTCAGCCCCTGATGGCACTGAACACAGCCTTCGCGTGTGACCTCCGCCTGCGGGACCGTCGCGGGCGGCTGGTAGAAATCCTTGGGATTCCAGTAGTTTTGAATGGGGATGGGCTCCCAGTAATCGCCGTGCTTGCCTTTGCCCGGGTGATCCTTGTAATACTGCGCTTTGAGTTCCTGAAAATCGGGTTGCTCGCCCGCCTTCGCAGACACCTCCGCCGCACCGAAGCTCGCCGACAGCAAAAAACAGAAGAGAATATGGAAATTTCTTGTTGTCATTGTTCGCCCCTCTCTCTTTGAATCAGCGGTTTCCATTATGTCCGCCCGATAGTTTTGCGTCAATAATATTTAACCGGCAGCAGCACACCACAATGCTGAAGTCTGCAACGCTTGATTGAGAGCAGGCAGACGACTTGAATGCCGCGAAAAGCGTTACCGTCTGGTCGTTACGTGCCTCTGCGGATATGCCCGTCATAATGCCATCCGCGCTGGTCAGAGGCAGCATGGACGACAAATAATTTTCACACGAAACCTCCTTCGAATCCATCAAAAAAAACCCTGCCACCACAGTCGCAGGAAAGGGTGGCAAGGTTCAAGGGACGGATATTATTTGCGGCGAAACCACACATCAGTGCGATGAAATACGGTTAAAGATTTGCCTGAAGAACCCGACTATTTCGCCTGCCGATATTTGGGTCTGTTTCGACATCTATTGTGTAAACGGGATCATCCCCATTCCGACGGAACCTGGTTTAATCCGCCGACACTTGATTTCAGCGCTTTTCATTTGGCAGCGAGAGCGACTATCCGCACCTTTCTCACAACTCAGCTCACCGCTGTTTTTTATCTCTTCGAGCGTCCAACCGTAGCCAAATCGTCGGCACTCGTTTTTTGAGTTGTATTCGACCGATTTGTTGGCTCTTTCAATCGCGACCGTCTCGTCTCTTGCCCCGGCGGTTGGCTTGAGATCAACAATTTTTGTTTGATAAATATATTCCGGAGGGAGAGTCTTCGCCGTGGTATTGTTTCCGCAAGCAGATAGCGTCAGCAAGCAGCAACCGGCGATAAAAAATCTTGTCATTCGTGTATCCTCTTTGAATCTGTTTGGATCGATCGATCAATTATTGGCGGAGGTAACCTTGTATGCCGCCTCCCCGAGGTGGGGTAGCAGCAACGGCAAGGATGATCAAAGCAACGAACATCAAGATGCCGATCAGGAGTCGTTGGGAAATGGTTTTCGTCATACGCCATACACTCTTCTTCATATCTGACACCTTACCCGGTTCGTTAGTAGCGATTCGAAACGATAAAGAGTGATAGCCTGTTTGTCAAGAAAGTTTTTAGTCGATCCTATTTCCGCACCCCCCAGCCGTCAGAGTCGAATGTTGCGTCAAAGGTCAAGGCCCTTCACGTGAGAGCAGGACCTTCTGCCCGGATTCCCCGCGCAACAGCAGCTGCTTCAAGCCTCCAACTCCAAATCCGTGAGCGCAGTGCAGCAGCATGCCTACGGTGTCTTAAGTGAAATCGATGATCAACAGGGCAATGTGCGGATTCTCGGAAACATTGCCGAGATTGGCCATCACTCCGTTTCCGCGGTACTCTGGATACATCAGATATCTGCTGCCGAGGACGCGGATGAAACCGGGTTTGCCGAATTTCGGCGTACAGTCGCATTCGCCGTTGCGGTCGGCGGTTGCCACGAACAGGAGCTCCTGCCGTGAGATGAACTCCTGGATCAGCGGCTGCACGACGAGCGGAACACCGAACAAAAAACACTACACAACAGTAAGATAAACGCGATAATATGCGTTTTATCAGAAAACCGCATAGTGACAAAACGGCATGAGCGAACCGGACCTCTATCAATTGATCGAACGAATCGGCAACCTGTTGCGCACCGAAGTCAGAAAAACAGGCGGCTCGTTCGGTTTGCAGCCGGTGCATCTGCAGGCACTGTATTATCTATCCCAATGCAACCGATACAGCGATACGCCCGCGGCGGTCACCGACTATTTGGGCACCACCAAAGGAACGGTGTCGCAATCGCTGCAGGTGCTGGAAAAGAAAGGATACATCGACAAGAAAACCGACACACGCGATCGCCGGGTTCAGCATCTTACGGTATCCGAGCGTGGACAGCGGGTGCTGATGGAGATATTGCCGCCACCGGTTTTCCGGGAAGCCGCATCACGCGTTTCAGAACGCGATCATACGGAAGCAGTCCGGCTGCTTACGCGCCTGCTCACGGAGCTGCAACGCTCCAACCGTTCCAAAACCTTCGGCGTCTGCAACAGCTGCGGATTTTTTCGCTCCGACGGCCAAAGCCATCACTGCGGTCTGACACAGGAAACGCTGAGCGACAGCGATATCGAGAAGATTTGCCGTGAGCATGAGCCGCGGGGGAATGGGGTGACGCAGTGACAGGAGATCATACAATCCAACTTTTATCCATCGCCTCGCCACGTGGTTCGGCCTGCACTGAAGGAATTCGGCAGAAATCGTTTTTTTTCACTGCCATTTTACGAAATTCGTTGTAAACTATAAGTGTGTATCCCCTGCAGCGTACGAAGCGTGCTGGGTTATTTCTTGAGCCTAATTCTAATCCTTGGGAGCAAGCGGGCGGGTGATGTTGTGCATGCCCGCAATAGGCGGGAAGCCTAAGCCACCTCCGTTGCACCCACCTGAACCAACCGGTTCAAGGGCAAAAGCTCGTTACGGCGCAGGCGGGGGATACCTCTCTCACTGTGCATCGTTTCCATGGCCCATTCTCGGACCTCCAGCCCCCGCGGCGGCAATCAGGCTTGGCCGCAGTAGCTCAGTCTATTCTTGGACAGCCTCCTAGCTGTGCCACTCCGGAAGCTGAATCGTGCCGGACAGCCTGCGAATCACCAGCCCCGGCAAAAAAACGGTACGCCGGATTGTCGGTCTCTTCCTGGTAAACGAAACCAAGCGCATCGAGACATTGCCTGAAGGCGGCGCGACCCCCCTTGGGAATCTGAATACCCATCAAAACCCTCCCAAAAGCGGCGCCATGGTTTCGGTAATGGAACAGGCTGATGTTCCACCGCCCCCCGAGGGCTGAGAGGAACTTCAACAGAGCCCCAGGACGCTCCGGAAATTCGAGGCTGTAAATGGCCTCATTCAACGGACCGGGAGCATGCCCTCCGACCATGTAGCGGATATGCTCCTTCGCCAGATCATTCTCGGTCAGGTCGGTGACCGGAAACTCTTTCTCCTCCAGGTGCTGAATCAGCGCCTCGCGCTCGTTCCGGCCGTTGCTGATTGCAATGCCGGCAAAAATCTTCGCATCCGAGCGATCGTAATAGCGGTAATTGAATTCGGTGATGCTGCGCTTTCCCAGCGCCCGGCAGAATTGGAGGAAGCTGCCCGGCCGCTCGGGTATCGTCACCGCAAGTAGCGCTTCGCGCTGCTCACCCACTTCGGCGCGTTCGGCGACATAACGCAAACGATCGAAATTGATGTTTGCGCCGCTTTCGATGCAGATCAGAGTGGCGTCGCGCATGTTCTCCCTGACCACATATTTCTTCATACCGGCGACGGCGAGCGCACCGGCAGGTTCGGCAATCGATCGGGTATCTTCGAAAATGTCCTTGATGGCGGCACAAATTTCATCGGTACTGGCGGTGATCACTTCGTCGACGCAATGGTGCGCCACACGAAACGGTTCTTTGCCGACCTGCTTGACCGCCACACCGTCGGCAAACAGACCCACCTGCTTGATGATAACCCGCCTTTTCGCCTTGAGCGCGCGATTCAGGCAGTCGGCATCATCCGGCTCGACGCCGATGATACGAATTTCCGGACGTACGAACTTGACGTAGGAAGCAATCCCCGCAATCAGACCGCCCCCGCCGACCGGCACGAAAATCGCGTGGATGTCGCCCATATGGTGCCGGAGAATTTCCATGCCGATGGTCCCCTGGCCAGCGATCACTTCGGGATCATCATAGGGGTGGATAAAGGTAAGGCTCTTTTCTCGCGCCAGCTGCACGGCATGGGCACAGGCCTCATCGTAAGAATCCCCATGAAGGATAATTTTCGCGCCGAGTTGCCGCACCGACTTCACCTTGATTTCGGGCGTTGTCTTTGGCATGACGATCAACGCTTTGATGCCGAAGCGGGATGCCGATAAAGCAACCCCCTGGGCGTGATTGCCCGCGGAAGCGGCAATCACGCCGCGTGCTCTGGCTTCTTCCTCAAGCGAAAAAATCTTGTTGTAGGCGCCTCGCAACTTGAAGGAAAAAACCGGCTGAAGATCCTCGCGCTTGAGATAGACCTCGTTGCCCAAACGCTGGGATAAAATAGGCGCACGATCCAGCGGTGTCTCTTCCGCAACATCGTACACGCGTGCACGTAATATCTTTTCGATGTAATTGATCGGCATCGCTGCTCGCTACTCTTCCGCTTTTGTCTAAACAGTGAAGCCCACCGTAGTGGGCTTCGTTTCCCTCTATCCGCAGGTGCCGTTATTGTATACCCTTTGGAGCCGGCGGATCACCCGCGAAGGCCCGCCTCATGCGTTTTCGCCAATCAGCATTGCAGGGCGGAACCGCGGAGGGGGTTCCGCCGGATATGAATCGGTTCGCGGTTCCCGGCAAGGTTGAGGTTCCCGGCGGATCGCCCGCAGGGATCGCCCTACACGCTCTTGCCCGGAAGTCTGGGTCCGGTCATTTCATCCACTCAATTGCACACGCCGATTTTGTTCAAAGGAATTTTCAGATACCGGCAGCCATCCTCTTCGGGCGCCGGCAGCTCTCCAGCCCGTATATTGACCTGAAGCGACGGTAGAATCAAAGCCGGCGCTTCCAGCGACTGATCGATCCCTTTCCTGACCGACACATACATCTCCTCGGTCACACCCTCCTGTATGTAGATGTTCTTTTGCTTTTCATCCTTTACAGTGGTTACCCATCGGGGGTGCGTTAAATCAGGCTTGTAGTCGTGGCACATATAAAGCTTGGTATTATCCGGAAGCGTATAGATTTTCTGGATGGAATGATACAGATCATGCGCACTGCCGCCCGGAAAATCGGCACGCGCCGTTCCTGAATCCGGCATGAACAGCGTATCGCCGACAAAAGCGGCATCGCCGATCAGATAGGTCATACAGGCCGGCGTATGTCCGGGGGTATGCATTACCGTTGCGCTCAGGTTGCCGATCTGAAAAGTCTCGCCGTCGGCAAGCAGATGGTCGAACTGCGAACCGTCGGTCGGAAAATCGTCGCCCAGATGATAAAAGGCCTGGAAAACTTTTTGCACCTCTTTGATATGTTCGCCGATGGCCACTTTCGCGCCGGTTTTCGCTTTAACATGAGCGGCGGCACTCAGATGGTCGGCATGCGCATGGGTCTCCAGAATCCACTCAACCGTAAAACCGTTCTCTTCGGCATAGGCGAGGATATCGCCCGCAAAAAAGGTGCATACTCTTCCGGCCTTGTAATTGAGATCGAGCACCGAATCGATGATTGCGCACCGCTTCGTTTCCGGGTCGGCAACAACATACGAATAGGTACCGGTTGTCGAATGAAAAAAATGTTTAATGTGTGCTTGCGTCATGATCGTCTCCTGTTGTGAGAGTTAATATTATTATATGATATGCTTATGATTTTTTCACATATAAGGTTCAGGAATCAACCCTCACCATGGCTCTGCACAACTTAACGGGGTTTCTGCCGATTTTCGAATGGCTGCCGAATTATCAACGTGCCGCTCTGCCCGGCGATATCATGGCCGGCGTTATCGTTACCATCGTATTGATCCCCCAGGCCATGGCTTATGCGATGCTTGCCGGCCTCCCACCCCAGCTGGGGCTCTATTCCTGTGTGCTTCCCATCATCCTGTACAGTGCTCTTGGCAGCAGCCGCGTGCTTGCAATCGGGCCGGTCGGCCTGATGTCATTGATGACCGCCGAGATATTGGCCGAAATGAATCCCGCCAGCCGGGCAGAGATGATCCTGATCGGCACGACGCTCGCCCTGCTTGCCGGCATTGTACTCCTGACCATGCGGCTGGTCCGCTTTGGCGCCATCCTCAACTTCCTCAGTCATCCTGTGATTTCAGGGTTCACTAGCGCCTCGGCCATCCTGATCGCCTTCAGTCAGTTGAAGCATTTGCTTGGCCTCGACATGCCCCGCGGTCTCAACCTTTTTGAGATCATCGCTTTCGTTGCGCGCAACAGCACACTCATCAACTGGATGGCGGCAATCATCGGGGTCGTCAGTATTCTAATCATACTATGGCTTCGAGGTCCTTTGAACCATCTGCTGGCACGGCTTCGACTCCCCGCCCCATTGGTCAACTCTATCGGCAAAACAGGTCCCTTGTGCGTCGTCGTCCTCAGCATCCTGATCACCCGGCAGTTCGCTCTGGACCAACAGAGTGCGCTTGCGATCGTGGGGGCCATCCCCAAAGGGTTGCCGACACTGGCCATGCCGCCTGTCGATTGGCCGTTCTGGAAAGAACTGCTGCCGGGCGCGTTGCTTATCGCCGTCATCGGCTTTCTCGAAAGCGTTTCGGTCGGCAAGGCGCTCGCCAGCCGAAAGCGGCAAAAGATCGATGCCAATCAGGAGCTGCTCGGGCTCGGCGCCGCCAATCTGGGCGCTGCCTTTTCCGGTGGCTACCCGGTTGCGGGCGGCTTCGGACGCTCGATGGTCAACTTCAGTTCCGGAGCCAATACCCCGCTCGCCTCATTGATTACCGCGGGACTTATGGCGCTTTCGCTGATGTTTCTGACGCCGTTTCTCTATTATCTGCCGCGCACCACCCTGGCGGCCATCATCATCGTTGCGGTCGCCGGTTTGATCGATTTCAAAACACTCAGGCACACATGGAATTACGACAAAGCGGACGCCACCTCACTGATCGCCACATTCATTGCCGTACTGACCGCGGGTCTGGAACCGGGCATCGCCTTCGGCGCCGCCTTGTCAATCGCCCTTTATCTTCACCGGAGCAGCGAGCCGCACATGGCGATCGTCGGCCGGGTCGACGATACCGAACATTTCCGCAACGTCGAGCGTCATCCGGTCACGACCTATCCACACATCCTGGCACTGCGGATCGATGAGAACCTCTATTTTGCCAACACCAACTACCTGGAAGACAAGATCATGAATCTTGTGGTCGACAACAAGGATGTCGATCACGTGGTGCTGGTCTGCAGCTCGATCAGTTTTATCGATTCCAGCGCGCTGGAATCGTTGGAAATGATCATCGAACGTCTTCGCAACGCAGGAGTGACTCTTCATTTTGCGGAAATCAAAGGACCGGTGATGGATCATCTGGGAAAAACCGATTTTCTCTCCCGCCTCGGCGACGGAAAAGTGTTTCTGAGCACACACGAAGCGATCGAGTACCTGCATAAGAAGTCAAAGGAGCACGGACAGAAAACAGCACCGTAGGCGTGTGAGCCGTAGGTCGCTCGGGCTGACTTTGAGTCTGGAGAAAACCACGGTGACGACCTTTGCCAAGGGGTTTGCTTTCCTTGGGTTCGACATCCGGACCCACCGGCCCTGACGAACAGCACATCAGCTAGAGATTAGGGACTATGTGCCGCTGCGCAGCACGCCCCTTCTAAAAAAAGCGCGCGAAGCGCTCCACTCCTAGGAGGCTGTCCGAGAATAGCGATCGTAGCGAGGGCAAGATTGATTGAGTCAGATTTTTCGATCATTTGAGGCGAATAGTGGGCCTATTTAACGATAATGATCGGGAAATCTGGCCGATCAGGCTTGTCCGCAGTAGCTCAGTCTATTCTCGGACAGCCTCCTAGTTTCTAATCTCTAGCCCCCATCGCTTCCAATACGCGCCCGGCGGCTGACAGAGTGGCGTCGATGACTTCATCGCTGTGCGCCGACGACACGAAGCCGGCTTCGAACGCCGAAGGCGCCAGGTAAACGCCATGCTCGAGCAGGCCGTGGAAAAACTGCTTGAAACGCTCCTGATCGCAGCGCATCGCCTGATCGAACCGGCGGATCTCCGGCTCGCCGGTAAAGAACAGGCCGAACATCGCGCCGATGCACTGACCGCGCAGTTCGATGCCGGCGGCTGCCGCACGTTGTTCGATGCCACGAACCAGCTTGCGCGTTCGTTCGGAGAGGGCTGAATAAAAACCGGGCGCGGAAACCAGTTCCACTGTTTTCAGCCCGGCGGCCATCGCCACCGGATTACCGGAGAGGGTGCCAGCCTGATAGACCGGGCCTAGCGGGGCCAGCTGCTCCATGATTTCCCGCCTGCCGCCAAAGGCGCCGACCGGCATGCCGCCGCCGATCACTTTGCCGAGCGTCGTCAGGTCCGGCAGGACGCCGTAATGCGCCTGCGCACCGCCGAGGCCGACGCGAAAACCGGTCATCACTTCGTCGAAGATCAGCAGGCTGCCGGATTCATCGCATACTTCGCGGAGCGTTTCCAGAAATCCGGAAACCGGTGGAATGCAGTTCATGTTGCCGGCAACCGGCTCGGCGATGATGCAGGCGATCTCCGCCCCCATCGCCGCAAACTGCTCACGCACCGCCTCCGGATCGTTGTACGGCAGCGTCACAGTATGCTCCGCCAGTGACGCCGGCACGCCGGGCGAGCTGGGCACCCCGAGGGTCAGAGCTCCAGAGCCCGCTTTGACCAGCAGCGAATCGGAATGACCGTGGTAACAACCTTCGAACTTAACGATCTTGTTCCGCCCGGTATAACCGCGCGCCAGCCGGATCGCGCTCATGGTCGCTTCCGTGCCGGAATTGACCATCCGCACCAGCTCCAGCGACGGTACGTGACGGCAGAGGGCTTCGGCCAAACGAGTTTCGATTTCGGTCGGGGCGCCGAAGCTCAATCCGCGATCGGCTGCTGCGTGCACGGCCGCAAGCACCTCGGGATGGGCGTGGCCGACGATCATCGGCCCCCATGAGCCGACATAATCGATGTAGCGGGTGCCGTCGGCATCGAACAGATAGGGCCCGGATGCCTTGTCGATAAAAACCGGCGTACCGCCAACCCCCTTGAATGCGCGGACCGGCGAATTGACGCCGCCGGGGATGACGCGTTGAGCCTGAGAAAAAAGGGTGGTGGACTGTGTCATGATATCTCTTCGGTCATTACGGTTTGATTTTTTGCGGGCAAGGCGGCAACCGTGCGGTCACTGCCGACATATGATACCCGATTTCAATCGACAGGCGATCACGCCCACTCGGCAAGGTCGGCCCGAATGATCCGCACGCGCTGCAGGATTGCTTCGCGCTGAACATTGAACCAGATCATGCCGCCGGTGATCACCCCGCCCAACACCATCAGAACGATGGCTTTACCCAAGGTCTGGTGCGGATAGTAATTGACCAGTTGCCCGACTATGTTGAGAATCATGAAGGCCACGCCGGTATAGAGAAACGCCCGAAGCCGCAGAGCGATGCCGAGGAGAATCCCCACCAGACTCAACGCGAGAGCGAGGATGAAGGTGCTCAATTCCGGGTGCAGGAACAGATCCAGAGTGGCGCTGGCATACAGCGTGCTCAATGCGATCAAGCGCACCGCATTGGAGACGCCGGGCTTCAACTCGAGCAGATGAAGCTGAAGCATCAGCAGGACTGTGACGGCGGCCGGAATGGTATAGAGCTGCACCAGGTCGGTGGTGACAACCAGTTCCGGGATCCACAGATAGATGCTCAGATTGAAGGCGAATAGTGCCAGCCAGGCCGGCAGGGGATGGCGCCGGTTTCGCCGCATCGATAGATAGAGCGCCGCCACCGCCAGCAGGCTTATACTGGCACGCGTGGAGCTCAACTGCATCGGCACCGTGAGCAGGGCCAGCGCCGGCATCAACAGGGTCAGGTAATCGAGTGCTTTGGGCACAGGCCCGTTACGGCGCCACAGGTGTTGGAAGACGACAAGCCCGAATCCTGCTGTCAGCAGTGCCGTGGTATCCCACACCGACAGGGGGGCCAGCCCACCCATCCCCAAGGCATACCAGGGTAGCAGAACAGCGGCAGGGACTTCCGGCCGGCAGCCACGCCAAACCGATCCAGTGCAGCCAGAGCAGGAACAGGAGCGCCTCGCCCTTGAGCCACACGCGTCCACGATCCGAATAACCACCCCGCATCGCACGGAACCCGATCGCCAAGGCGATTCTGATCAGCAGCGCCAGCGTCAACAGACGTTCCATGATCGGCAGCGTATCGCGCGCAAGCTAGGTGAGGATCGCAACAGCAAAACCGCCGGTAAGCCATACCTGCGCGGCAGCGTCGAGCTGCTTCCATTTGGCAGCAGCAAGGCGCCCGGGAATGACCGGGACAAGCAGCAGCACGATTGTCCACAGAGCCAGCACCAGCGCGATGTCGGCCCAGGTGAGCAGAAGCAGCACCGTGGTCGTGAACAACGAAAAGAGCAGGATATGGGCAAACGACCGGCCCGGTTTCAGGCTGAACAGATGGGCAAACGAGCCGGTCAGCAGCGCACTCAGCGCAATGGTCAGCAGCCCGGAGGCATTGACTGTCGAACCGGTTGCGATGGCATGGACGAGCATAAACAAAGTTGGCAGGCTGACGGCCAGCAGGAAGGTCAGCAGCAGACCCGTCGCCATTTTTCTGAGCGGCGTGCTCAACCGTGCCAGCGGCAGCAGACGGCGGAACCCGGCGGGGATTGCGGTACGCCACAGCGGCCCGAAGCGCAGCAACAGGTTCAGCCATAGCAGGGTGCCGAGCACAAAGGCTTTGCTGATATCGTCGCTCATGGGGAAAAGATGAAGAAGCCCTGCCAGGCCGCTGAAGGTGACTGCAGTCGCGGCCGCCCAAGAAAACAGACGGCTCCATCGACGTCCTGTTGGGGTTCGTTCCTCACCCCAACCTACGGACTCCCGCAGCAGCAGGATCAGATACAAGGTAAGCCCCAGCAGCGGGGGCAGTGCGCCGGCCAGAGTGGCCGCCGCCGGATCGGGATGAATCTGCAGCGTATCCAACGTAAAGCCGCCCAATAGCAGAACCAAGCCCAGTGCTGTAGAAAAAGCACCGTCGACGGGCATCCGCCACGATTCCGGGGTTCCCGGCCGCCTCGTCCATGCGTTCCAGCGCGGCAGAATCGAGCCGCCGGCGGCCCACAGGGCGAAACTCCAAACGATGACGCCAAAGCGCTGCGCATCGGGAACCAAAAGCAGAAAAGCCAGGCTCAGCAGCATCGTTCCTCCAGGCCATCCAGTCAACCCACCACGCGGCCGTATTCATCAGTGTCGACCAGTCCATCCCGCAATGCCTGCCGGAACCATTGGCGCAGCAAGACAAGCTGCAGCAGTTCGGTGGACGGTCCTGCCGACTCTGCGGGTCGTTGCGCCCGCTGAGTCCGCCGCTCCTTGCCTCGCTGCCGGCGCATTGTGTTGTGCCAGATCATGATGAGCGCAACGCCGGCAGCCAGCCAGAAGGGGTCTATCTGCAGGAGCCCGACAACAACGATCAATTGAATTATCCAGGCCATCTCCCACACCCATCGACAAATGAAGTGAATGGCTACTGCTGCCGGCCGACCTTGACCTTCAGCGTTTCCAACTCCGCCTCGATTTCGTGGTCCATTTCCATCTGCTGAAACTCTTTCTCCAGCGGTGAGGCATCGTCGTTCACTTCAGCCATCGCTTCGGTGCGGGCTTCCATTGCTGCAACTTTGTCTTCCATGCGCTCGAATTTGGTCTGGGCATCCAGCCCCGTCTGGAAAGTGGTCAAGGTCTGATCCATCTGTTGGCGGGCTTGTGCGGCACGCTGGCGGGCCTGCAGCGTCGTGCGTTTGCGTTTGGTTTCCTCCAACTTGGCTTCCAGCTGCCGGAGCTGGGTTTTCAGCCGTTCGCTGGTATTGTTTGCCGCCTCCCAGGCCGGTTCCAGGCTGGCAATAACCGCGTCACTCTCCTTTTTCCGGGCCAGCGCCGACCGAGCCAGATCTTCTTTGTCCTGCTGCAGAGCCGTTTCTGCTTTCGTCAACCATCCCGCTGACTGTTTGCGCCGTCCCTCCAGTTCGCTCAGCAACTGTTTTTCGCTGGCGATTGCGCCGATCACGCCTTCTTTGGCTCGGGCGATATTCTCCTCCATCTCGCGGATGATCTGTTTGATCATGCGTTCCGGATCTTCCAAACGGTCGATCAAGTCGTTGATGTTGGCGTTGACGCGCTTGAAAATATGGGCCATGGCGGCTTCTCCTATGGTAGAAGGGTTATGGACTGCTGTTCTTTTGGGGTTGCCGGCAGCAAGATTCATTGCCGGGCAACACCTTATTAAGCCTAGTCTGAAATAGGGTGGCAGACAAATTAAACAGCGTTCATTTATAAAACATAGTAGACCCTCCTTCATTGTCAAGCTTTAAATGGGCAACGCAGTAATTTTCATTGTGGGCGGCCTTTCTCGCGCACAATGGTGAGGCGCCGAGATGAATCCGAGTGATGGACGACAACTGGTACGGCCCGCATCAAAATACCGGATATCGACCTTGAAGCCGTCTCGGCCGTCGACCCGCGACAAACACCCGGGGCGTTTGGCTTTTGCTTTAAGGGAAAACGTATTACCATTGCTCATATACCCGATTACCATGATAGGAGGTACTATGAAAGTGACCACCAAAGGTCAGGTAACCATTCCGCTTCACGTTCGCAAGGAATTGGGTATCGAGCCCCATTCGGAAGTGGATTTTGTAAAAACGGAAGACGGCGGCTACCGCCTGATGAAGGTTCAAGCGAAAAAACCGGAGAGTCGCTTCGCCCGCCTTCGTGGAATTGCAACGCTAAAGATGACGACCGATGAGATCCTGGCACTGACAAGGGGTGAAAATGGCTGACATTCTAGTGGACTCCAGTGTGATCCTGGATGTTTTCGAGAACGACCCCACCTGGTGCGAATGGTCCCTGCATATGCTGGAAGAGCATGGCGAATCGAACCGGTTGATCATAAACCAGATCATTTATACGGAAATATCCATTGGGTTCGACCGTATCAAAGAGCTGGACGATGCCATTTCCCAAAGCGGTTTGAAGATACTGGAGATCCCGAAAGAGGCGCTGTTCCTAACTGGGAAAGTCTTCCTAAAATACCGCCGAAAAAAAGGAACGAAGGTTTCACCGCTGCCCGACTTTTTCATCGGAGCTCATGCGGCCATCGCCAAGGCGAAACTTTTGACGCGGGATACCAAGCGAATCAGCTGTTATTTCCCGTCGGTCGAATTGCTGTCACCCACCGAAAATTAGGCAGCCAGCAAACTGTCGGCCATGGGCCACAAAAACGCCCTGCCGCCGGGGTTCCGGCTACAGGAATACGCGATAGGTGGCGAACCCATGATGGTTGCTCTTCTCTGCATCGCCACGAACGATTCCACAGGAAGGACTGCGCCGGCAATTATTCGCCTCCCCTATTGGTCAATCCCTTGGGAGTGCGGCCATCCTGGCCGGTTGCCGGTGGGACGCCCGCATTCCCGGGAATGGGGGTGTAAATAATTACTTTCAATCAGCCTTCGGGCCAAAATAGTGCAGCGCCAGCCAGACGGTTTCCGATTCCGGATCGGTCCATTCGACCCGGTGTTTCAAATGAGCGGGCAGATGAACATAATCACCCGGGTCGAGCCGCACTAATTCATGTTGCCCGTCGATCCGCAGCCCGGCGCTGCCTTTGAGCAGGATGACCCATTCCTCACGCGGCTGATCGTACCACTGCCCCGCCGGTGTGCAATGCCCTCGAGAAACGATTCGTTCGAGCTTGAATTCGCACGTTTTCAGCAGCACTTCGAGCGCCTCATGCGGCATTCGCCGTGGAATGCACGCGAAGATATTATTCTTTTTTATCATGTTCAGCGCAGAACTTCATAGTCCACGGCGTCGCCCGGTTGGCAATGAGGATAGCCGTCGAACCGCGGCGACCATTGCAGGACGATCCGTTAGCACACTACTATTTCCGTGATGCTATTGATGAACGAACATTTATGTTCGAAAATACGCTCGTGAACGGAGCTGAATTTATCAAGATGGTCAGGCGGATCGCCAAGCAAAACGGCATCGCGGTCCGCCTTGTCGTCCGGCGCGGCAAAGGCAGCCATGGACGGCTGTACTACGGCGACCGGTTCACGACCATCAAAGACCGGAAGAAGGAGATCGGACCTGAACTGTATCGGAAGATGCTCCATGATCTTGGTATCGACGAATAGAGAGAAATGCCCATGCGCTACCTTTACCCCATCACAATCGAGCAGGACGAGGCCGGGTTCTTCCTGGCCACGTTCGCAGACGTACCGGAGGCCGGTACGGATGCCGCCACCCGCGCAGAGGCGGAGGCGGAGGCGCAAGACGCACTGATCGCGGCGCTGGCGGGCTATGTCGAAGCGTACCGGGAAATTCCGCCGTCGTCCAAGCCGGGGCGTACCCAGCCCGTGGTCTGTCTGCCGCCGTTGGCGGCAACCAAACTGGCGCTTTATCAGGCGATGCGCGAGGCCGGAATGAACAACACCCAACTCGCCGCCCGCCTCGGGGTGAGCGAGACGGTAGTGCGCCGCTTGCTCGACCCCGATCACCGTTCCCATATCGGACAGGTAGAGAACGCGTTGACGTCGCTGGGGAAGCGCGTCATCGTCGAGGTTAGCAACGCGGCGTGAGGCCAACCGTCGCGTCTTGATTGTCGTTGGCGGGATTGACACGATTATAGATTGTTTCTTCAGACTTCCTTATCGCAGGAAAAAAATCATGGTCCCACTTTCATCACCAAGAGAAGAAAAGAAAAAAAGGGGCCGTGTCATTGTAAAAAGCATATTATGACTTGAAAGGTAGCACATCGAACGTAAGAAAGTAAAAATATATTAATACAAAGATTTGACCCCTTTTCGACCCCTTTTCCTTCTTTTCCCCTTCCCTGCTTTTCCCTGCTTGACCGTTTTGACCTTCTTATTGGTAATTAGTGGCTGCTCGGTAACGAAATAACATAAATATATCAGATAGTTGCGGTATAATAACGGTAAATATTCGGCCAACCCATATCCAACAAAATCATCTGGTTAGGTGTGCTCGGAACCGGCGGTCGAGCGGATAGAGCCATATATCTTTGATGGGAACACTCTGTTTGCCTGCCGGGCCGAGCTTTC
>Ga0209633_10001015_pt1 | contig 30448 bp, 23 predicted proteins | sample Cruoilmetagenom1_FD_187290 | JGI IMG/M metagenome (GOLD analysis project Ga0209633, IMG submission 187290) | Oil polluted marine microbial communities from Coal Oil Point, Santa Barbara, California, USA - Sample 1 (SPAdes) (version 2) | ecosystem: Environmental > Aquatic > Marine > Oil seeps ... | reverse complement strand
ATCATCAAATCTAAAAACTAGATTAGATTAACCACAACTTTTTGGTATTCAATTGTTTTAATTTACTATATTTGATAGGATATATTTATATCAACTTAAATCAATTATTAACTTGTTTGTAATTTAACACAAACTCAAAACCTTATTATTATGTCAGAAATGCTTTCTAAAGTAACCGGCTCAGTCAAAAACTGGTGGGTATTTTTTATTATTGGAATATTATTAATCATTGGAGCAATATGGATGTTTAGAACTCCGGCCGAAAGTTTTGCTGGGTTAAGTGGATTTTTTAGTATACTTATATTACTAAGTGGGTTTTTAACTATTTTTTATGCATTTGGAAATAAAGAGGATATTGATAGTTGGGGTTTATTTTTAGCTGGTGGGATATTAGATATTGTTGTAGGTTTAATTCTTCTTAACTACCCAAAAATTACAATGGTTTTATTTGCAGTTTTTGTAGGTTTTTGGCTGTTGTTTAAAGGAATAGGTACAATATCTACAGCATTTAAGTTAAAGAAAGAAGATGGTGACAATTGGGGATGGGTATTATTTTTTGGAGTATTAATTGTTATTTTTGCCTTTATGTCAATTGTGAATCCACTAATTGGAGCTTCTTATTTAGTTTATACACTTGCTTTTTCACTGTTATTATTGGGAATTGCCAATATTTTTATCTCGCTAAAATTGAAAAATGTAAAGTCAAGAATTGGTGATGTTAGAGAAAATATTGCAGGCAGTGTAGATGAAATAAAAAATAGAATAAATTAAATTAATAAAATATATGAAACAAAAAGAGGATGTTATTTTTAACATCCTCTTTTTTTGATTAACTAAGTCTTGAATAAATTACTTTGACTTTTTATCTTTATTTATTTTTATGATAAGCTCATTTGTTTTTTTATCTAGATCCATAAAAATAGTATCATTTTCATTTAAATTGGAGTTGACAATTTCTTCAGCCAAAGCATCTTCAATGTATTTTTGAATAGCTCTTTTTAAAGGCCTTGCCCCATACTTTCTATCAAAACCTTTATCAACTATATAATCTTTAGCAGCATCACTTAAATCCAATTGATAGCCTAATTTTAATATTCTGGATAGTAATTTTTCTAATTCAATATCAATTATATTATGAATATCTTCTCTTTCTAATGCATTAAAAATAATTACATCATCAATACGATTCAAAAACTCTGGAGCAAAACTTTTCTTTAAAGCATTTTCAATTACACTTTTTGCATTGGCATCTTCTTGGGCTTTTTTCGATGCTGTTCCAAAACCAACACCGGTACCAAAATCTTTCAATTGACGAGAGCCAATATTTGATGTCATGATAATAATTGTGTGCCTAAAATCTATTTTTCTTCCTAAACTATCTGTAATATATCCATCATCTAAAATTTGTAAAAGCATATTAAAAACATCTGGATGCGCTTTTTCAATTTCGTCAAGAAGTACTACGGCATAAGGTTTACGTCTAATTTTTTCTGTTAATTGACCTCCTTCTTCATAGCCAACATAGCCAGGAGGTGCTCCTATTAACCTAGAAATTGCAAACTTCTCCATGTATTCGCTCATATCAATTCTAACTAAGGCCTCTGGCGAATCAAATAATTCAGAGGCTAGTATTTTTGCCAATTGTGTTTTACCAACACCCGTTTGACCTAAAAATATAAACGAACCTATAGGCTTATTTGGATCTTTTAATCCTATTCTGTTGCGTTGAATTGCTTTTACAACTTTGGCAACCGCTTCATCTTGACCTATAACTTTTCCTTTAATTAAATTTGGCAAATCCTTCAATCTATTACTTTCTGCTTCAGCAATTCGATTTACAGGAATACCAGTCATCATACTAACTACTTCTGCAACATTATCTTCAGTAACTACCTCTTTATGCAATTTAGACTGCTCTTCCCATTCAATTTTAGCAGTATCTAATTCTTTTTCTGTTCTTTTTTCATCATCTCTTAATTTTGCAGCTTCTTCATATTTCTGACTTTTAACTACAACATTTTTGTGTTCTCTAATTTCTTCAAGTTTTTTTTCTAATTCAAGAACTTGTTTGGGAACAACTATATTGGTTATATGAATTCGAGAACCCGCCTCATCTAATGCATCAATAGCTTTGTCTGGCAAATATCTATCTGTCATATATCTGTTGGTTAATGTAACACAAGCTTTGATGGCTTCGTCCGTAAACTCTACATTATGATGATCTTCATACTTATTCTTTATATTTTCTAATATCTGAATCGTTTCTTCAACACTAGTAGGTTCTATGATCACCTTTTGAAACCGACGTTCTAAGGCGCCATCTTTTTCAATATTTTGTCGATATTCATCTAAAGTTGTTGCTCCTATACATTGAATATCACCACGTGCAAGTGCAGGTTTAAACATATTTGATGCATCTAAAGAGCCTGTTGCACCACCAGCTCCAACTATAGTGTGTATTTCATCAATAAATAATATAATATCATCATTCTTCTCTAATTCATTCATTAAAGCCTTCATACGCTCTTCAAATTGCCCTCTATATTTAGTTCCAGCAACTAAACTTGCAAGATCTAAAGAAACAATTCTTTTATTAAAAAGTATTCTAGAAACTTTTTTCTGAATTATTCTTAGCGCCAAACCTTCGGCTATAGCCGATTTACCAACTCCTGGTTCTCCAATTAGTATTGGATTGTTCTTTTTACGACGACTAAGTATTTGAGAAATTCTTTCAATTTCATTTTTTCTACCAACTACGGGATCTAGTTTCCCGTTTTCTGCAAGTAAAGTTAAATCTCTACCAAAATTATCTAAAACTGGAGTTTTTGATTTTTTTACAACCTTTCCTTTTGACCCTTCAAATGGATTTTTCTTTGGTTCTTGAAATTCTTCGTGTGGAGTTTCAGCTTTTGGGCTTTCTCTTACATCTTCTTCTTTCACATCGGTATAAAGTTCTTGAAAAACTTCTTTTACATCTTCATAAAAAACATCAAACTTATGCAATACCTTAGTAGTAGGGTCATTCTCATTTCTTAAAATACACAACAATAAATGAGCTGTACTTATTGAATTACTTTTGAATAATTTTGCTTCTAAAAAAGTAGTTTTCAATGCCTTTTCAGCTTGCTTGGTTAAATGCAAACTTTTTTTATCATTTACTGTTGGCAGGGCAGAATTAATTTGATGTAAAGATTCAATTTTCGATCTAAGCGAAGTAAAGCTTAAATCAAAGGTATTTAATATATCAAAAGCTTCGCCATTTGCCTTGCGAATTATACCTAACATTAAATGTTCTGTACCAATAAAATCATGCCCTAACCTTAAAGCTTCTTCTTTACTGTAAGCAATGACATCTTTTACTTTTGGTGAAAAATTATCATCCATATTTATATAGTTTATGTTGTAAATTTAGTAGAAAATTTCACTTAATCATTACAAAAGTTATTAGCAACTTTAAACATATCACTAAGTTACTAAATTTCAATCATATAATTAACTATGATTGTTAATAACTAATGTTAAGAATTTCCTCTTTAAAAGTATAAGAAAAATAGATTAATTGTATATTGCTGCTTCTAAAATTAAGATAAAAAATCAAAGATAAAAATGGCGGAAAACGATAAGATAATTCCTATAAATATTGAGGATGAAATGAAATCTGCTTACATTGATTATTCAATGTCTGTAATAGTTTCACGTGCATTACCAGATGTAAGAGATGGATTAAAACCTGTGCATAGAAGAGTTTTGTTTGGGATGCATGAATTAGGAATAAAAGCAACTGGTGCTCATAAAAAATCAGCTAGAGTTGTAGGGGAGGTTTTGGGTAAATACCATCCACATGGTGATTCATCAGTTTATGATGCCATGGTGAGAATGGCTCAAGATTGGAGCATGCGTTACGAATTGGTTGACGGACAAGGGAATTTTGGTTCTCCAGATGGTGATAGCCCAGCAGCAATGCGTTATACAGAGGTGAGAATGAGAAAGATATCAGAAGATATGCTTGCTGATATTGAAAAAGATACGGTTGATCATCGTTTGAATTTTGATGATACGCTTAAAGAACCTATTGTTTTACCTACTCGAATACCAAGTTTATTGGTTAATGGTGCTTCTGGTATTGCAGTTGGTATGGCTACTAATATGGCACCTCATAATTTAAGTGAAGTTATTGATGGAACAGTTGCATTTATTGATAATAATGGGATAGAGATAGAAGAATTAATGCAGCATATTAAAGCTCCTGATTTTCCTACTGGAGGAACCATATATGGTTATGAAGGGGTAAAAAATGCTTTTTTAACGGGTAGAGGCAGAATCGTAATGCGTGCAAAAGCTAATTTTGAAGAAGTTAGTGGTAGAGAATGTATCGTTGTAACTGAATTACCTTACCAAGTTAATGGAGCCGATTTATTAAAGAAAACGGTAGATTTAATAAATGATAAAAAGATTGATGGTATTTCTACAATTAGAGATGAAACTAGTAGAAAGGGTAGAAGAATTGTTTATGTGTTAAAACGTGATGCAATACCAAATATCGTATTAAATAAATTATATAAATACACGGCTTTACAAACTTCTTTTAGCGTGAATAATATTGCTTTGGTTAATGGCAAACCAGAAATGCTCAATCTTAAAGATTTGATTAAACATTTCGTAGATCATCGCCATGAAGTAATTGTAAGAAGAACCAAATATGAACTTCAAAAAGCCGAAGCACGAGCGCATATTTTAGAAGGGTTAATTATTGCTAGTGATAATATTGATGAAGTTATCAAGTTAATTCGAGCTTCTAACAATGCAGATGAAGCAAGGAATAAATTGATTGAACGTTTTGATCTTTCTGAAATTCAAGCTAAAGCTATAGTTGAAATGCGACTACGTCAGCTTACTGGTCTAGAGCAAGATAAACTAAGGGAAGAATATCAAGAAATCATGGAATTAATTAAAGATCTAAAAGATATTCTTGATAATGAACCTAGAAGAATGAGTATTATTAAAGAAGAACTTTTAGAAATTAAATCTAAGTATGGTGATGAGAGAAGATCAATAATTGAATATGCAGGAGGTGAATTGAATATTGAAGATATGATTCCAGATTCTAAAGTTGTAGTTACAATTTCACATGCTGGATATATAAAAAGAACAGATCTTTCAGAATATAAAACTCAAAATAGAGGTGGAAGAGGTCAAAAAGGAGTTGCTACAAGAAATGAAGATTTCTTAGAACACCTGTTTGTTGGTACAAATCATCAATACATGTTATTTTTTACTCAAAAAGGAAAAGTGTTTTGGATGAGAGTATATGAAATTCCGGAAGGAAATAAAACCTCTAAAGGAAGAGCAATTCAAAACTTGATTAACATTGAAAATGAGGATAAAGTAAAAGCATTTTTAGTTACGCAAGATTTAAAAGATGAGGACTATGTTAATAGTAATTATGTAGTAATGGTCACTAAAAAAGGACAGACGAAAAAAACCTCATTAGAACAATATTCAAGACCAAGAACAAACGGTATAAACGCAATAACTATAAAAGAAGGAGATGAACTGTTAGAAGCAAAATTAACAAATGGAGAAAGTCAAATTATGATTGCGGCTAAATCGGGTAAATCTATTCGTTTTGAAGAAAGCAAAACCCGTCCGATGGGTAGAAATGCTTCGGGCGTTAGAGGTATTAGACTTAGAGATGATAAAGATGAAGTAATTGGAATGGTTTCTATTGCTGATGATGAAAGTGATATTTTAGTTGTTTCTGAAAAAGGGTACGGGAAACGTTCAAGTTTAGATGATTACCGAATTACAAATAGAGGAGGTAAAGGGGTTAAAACAATTAATATTACGGATAAAACAGGTGAATTGGTTGCTATTAAAAATGTAACTAATCAAGATGATTTAATGATAATAAATAAATCAGGTATTACAATTAGAATGGCAGTTTCTGATCTTCGAGTTATGGGAAGAGCAACTCAAGGAGTTAAATTGATAAATATTAAAGATTCTGATTCTATAGCAGCCGTTGCTAAAGTAATGCAGGAGGAAGAAGAGATAGAAGATGCAAATGAAATAATTGATGAAAGTACAAAAACGGATGAAAATAATGAAAATAACAAGCAAAATGATTAATTTTGCAACTCGCTAAAAACCAAGTATAAATTAAGAATATTTTAAAAATGAAAAAACAAATCTTACTGTTGTTAACCTTATTTATTAGTTTAACAACTTTTGCGCAAAAAAACGAATTAAAGGCGGTAGAAAAAGCACTAAAGAAAATGGATTATGCCACCGCGAAGTCATCTATTGATCAAGCTGAAAGTTTAATTTCTAACGCTGATGACAAAACAAAAGCAAAATTTTATTATTTAAAAGGTGAAACGTACGCTGGGTTGTCAAAAACAGCTCCAACTGCTGATAACTATAATACAGCTGCAGGTGCATATAATTCACTATTTGCATTAGAAAATAGCCCTAATGGAAAATATACAAAATTGGCTGAACCAACGATGAATACCATGATAACAGATTTGTCTTCAAAAGGAATCAAATCGTATCAAGATAAAAATTATAGTGCGGCTAAAACTGAATTATACCAAGTTTATAATTTGAGTAAAAAAGATACTGCCTTTTTAGAATATGCTGCAAATGCGGCATATCTAGATAAAGATTATGATGTTGCATTAAAAGATTTTACTGAATTAAAAGACTTAGGTTATACTGGGATTACTACAGAGTATACTGCTAAAAATGTGGCAACTGGTGAGGTGGAAAAAATGGCATCAAAAACTCAAATGGATTTGATGGTAAAAGCTAAAGAATACACCGATCCAAAATCTATTACAACGGAATCAAAAAGGCCTTCAATCATCAAAAATATCGCTTTAATTCATGTGGAAAAAGGAGATACTGAGGGAGCAATTAAAGCTGTAAAAGAAGCAAGAGAAGCAGATCCAAGTGATGTAAATTTAATATTAACCGAAGCTAATATTCAAATTAAGTTAGGAAATAAAGAGGAGTTTGCAACATTGATGAATGAGGCTATTAAATTAGATCCTACGAATGCATCTCTATATTTTAACTTAGGTGTTATTAGTGGCGAGCAAGGAGATATAGAAAAAGCAAAAGAGTATTATAATAAGGCTATTGAATTGAATCCTGATTATATGGATGCTTATGTTAATTTAGGATCCGCCATGCTTGATAAAGACAAAGCTTTGGTTGAAGAAATGAATAAAAATTTAAATAATTTCGACAAATACGATAAAATTAAAGCTGAACAAGTTGAATTGTATAAAGAAGTAATACCAGTTTATGAAAAAGCGTATAATTTAAAACCAGATGACATTGATACCGTTAGAACATTAATGAGTTTATATGAAAATGCCGAAATGGATGACAAGTTCATGGAAATGAAGAAAAAATATGATTCTTTAAAATAGAAAATATTAGTATCTAAAAATAAAGGTTGCCAATCGGCAACCTTTTTTTATTAATCATTTTCTACAATCACCTAAATTTTATTATAAACCAAATTTCCCTACTATTTAGGTTTTGATTCCTAAATATCTTTTAAAAAAGTGTCAATAACTATTTTGTCAAAAATCTAATAATCTAGATTATTTGGATTAATGATTTTTAATCTCAAAGATGCTTGACTTAAAGTAAATTTGTTATTGTAATTTCTAAAACATTTTCTTCATCACCCTAAGTTTATGGGTATGCCGATTTACATCTGCGTTATAAATTCCACTTTGATCTAGTCGATCTATTCTAACTTTTCCATAACAATGAATAATATGATTGTTTGCTAAAATAATTCCAACATGATCAATTTCACCTTCTTCGTTATCAAAAAAAGCCAAATCACCAGCTTCACTTTCCTCTATAAAACTTAATACTTCTCCTTGAGTTGCTTGTAGGTTAGCGTCGCGAAATAAAGAATAACCATTTAATTTATAAACCATTTGAGTAAATCCAGAACAATCTATTCCAAAGGGAGTTCTACCACCCCATAAAAAAGGAGTGTTTAAATACAATTGTGCTGTTTTTACCAATTCACTTTTAATAGATTTTCCTGAGCGAGACTCTCCATCATATTCAAACATTTTGTCTAATAATTTAAAACTATTGTTTTTGTAAAAGGGCAGGGAAGAGCCTAAAGTTAAGATTTGTAAATTAGTATTTTGGTTTGATATAAATGTTACTAGTTCATTTGAAAAATATGAGTTATTCGTATTAATATCATCATATTGAAGTTCATCTAATTGAAGAAATTGATTGGAAAGAACCCAACCTTCATATTTGTCAAATGCTGTTAAAATATTAACCCATTTCTTACTAAATTCTATAATTGTAAAAGTTTCACCAAATAGTAGTTGAGATACCATTTCACTTGTATTACAAGGTTCTTTACGAATAGCAACACTGTTTATATTACAAATTCCGAATTTCATTTAATAATTATTTCAATAAAGGTTTTAAGAAAAGAATGCATAAAATAATATACAATGTTAACTTATGTTTTCAATTACCATGGCACTTGCACCACCTCCGCCATTACAAATACCAGCAGCACCAATTTTTGCTTTATTCTGCTTCAAAACATTTATTAATGTAACCATAATTCTTGCTCCTGAACAACCCAATGGGTGACCTAATGAAACTGCTCCACCATTTACATTTACCTTATCAGAATCTAGGCCTAATAGCTTTATATTCGCTAGTCCTACTACTGAAAAAGCTTCATTCAATTCATAAAAATCTACTTCACTTAATTTAATGTTTGCTTTAGTAAAAGCCTTTGGTAAGGCTTTAGCTGGAGCAGTTGTAAACCATTCTGGTTCTTGAGATGCATCCGCATAACTTCTAATTTTTGCCAAAGGTTTTAATTTTAATTCTTCTGCTTTTTCTAAACTCATTAATACTAATGCAGCTGCTCCATCATTTAAAGTAGAAGCATTAGCAGCAGTTACTGTCCCATCTTTGTTAAATGCAGGTCGTAAATTTGGAATTTTATCCATAATTACATTTTTATATTCCTCATCTTCAGAAAAAAGAATTGGATCTCCTTTTCGTTGTGGAATTTCAACAGGAACTATTTCATCAAAAAACTTACCTTCTTTCCATGCTTTTGCAGATCGATTGTACGATTCAATTGCAAAATTATCTTGATCTTCTCTAGTAAAGTCATATTCGGTAGCACAAGCATCACCACAAGTTCCCATATGTTTTCCATCATAGACATTTACCAGCCCATCTTTTAGCAATCCGTCTTCTATTTTTAAATCACCAAATTTTTGCCCTTTTCTGGCTTGCATGTAATGTGGAATCAAACTCATGTTTTCCATACCTCCTGCAACAACTATATCGGCATCACCACATTTTATGGATTGTGCCGCAAACATCATGGCTTTCATACCGGATGCACAAACTTTGTTAACTGTAGTACAAGGAATAGTATCAGGTAATCCTGCAAAAAGTGCGGCTTGTTTGGCAGGTGCTTGACCAACTCCTGCTTGAACAACATTTCCCATAAATACTTCATCTATTAAATTCACATCTATATTTATTTTATCCAGTGCTCCTTTAATAGCAATAGCACCAAGTTTAGTTGCTGGAATATTTGATAAAGTTCCTAAAAAACTACCTATTGGAGTCCTAACAGCCGATACAATTACTACTTCTTTACTCATAATATATGATTTAAATATATTGAATTTTACTTGAAATTATATAGTATACGAAAGTAGTTAATTTTAGTGACTTTTATTATCTATAATATGGGCTAGGTAATCTTTATCACCATTTGTTTTGAAAATTAATATTATATTCATCCAAAACCAAAAACAACATATTTTAGGATGGATAATTCTAGTAAGAAACACTATATAGCTATTATTGGTGGTTCAATTTCAGGTTCAGAAGCAGCTTTTATTTTAGCGGAAAAAGGATATCGTGTAATTATTTTTGAAATGAATAGTTTGCCTTATGGAAAAATTGAAGATGGCTTACCTAAATGGCATATTAATTTAAGAAATAAGCAAGAACAAAATATTGACCAAAAGTTAAATCATGAAAATATAAGATTTGTTCCTAATGTTAAAATTGGACGAGATATTTCTTTTGATGATTTAGTGAATAATTGGGGGTTTACAGTAGTGATTTTAGCCAATGGAGCATGGAAAGATAGGGACTTGCCTGTAAATGACATCAATAAATTTATCGATAAGGGATTGATTTACCAAAATGCATTATTGTACTGGTATAATCACAAACACGAACCTAATTATAATGGGCCAGATTATAACATAAAAGACGGAACTGTCGTAATTGGTGGTGGATTATCTTCACTTGATGTGATGAAATTAGGAATGATTGAATTGGTACAAAATGCTTTATTAAAACATAAGGGTATAGATATTGATTTATTTACTTTTGAAAAGAAAGGAATTTTAAAAATATTAAATGAATTGCATCTTACTTTAAAGGATCTAAAACTTAAAGGAATGCAATTAGTTTACAGAAGAAATGCGGTAGATATGCCATTAAAAACTCCTAGAGATAATACTAAAGAAAGTATTCTTAAAGCAAGAGAAGTTTCAGACAAGTTATTAAAGAAATATGCTGAAAATTTTATGTTTCAATTTATTCCGTTAAGTTCTCCTTTGGAAAAAATTGAAAAGAACGGAAAATTAGAAGGGGTTATTTTTTATAGAAACAAATTGATTGACCAAAAATTAATTCCTATTAAGGAAGATATTTTTAAAATTAAAACTACTATGGTTATTTCATCAATTGGTAGTTTACCTGAACAAATAATAGGATTACCCTATGACTATTCGATTCTTAAAATGAAAAATAAAAACGGGTATAAAGTATCTGGCTTTACCAATGTTTTTGCTATTGGAAATGCCGTAACGGGTGTAGGTAATATTAGAGAATCGAAAAAGCACGGAGCTAATATGACCAATAAAATTATTAATGAGCACTTGTTAAAAGAAGATGCAATTGAAATTTGGTTGAAGAATTATAATGAAAACATTAGAAGTGAAGTTCAAAAACAAATGGATGAAATTGAGGCAGAAATCCAATCAAAAAAAATAATGTCAGATATTGTAATTGATAATATTTTAAGTAATACAAAAAAACTACAAGAAAAAGTTGGGTATAAGTCTTACGAAAGTTGGATTCTATCAAAAACACCAATACGTTTAGAAGATATGTTAAACAAATAGCGCAATTTATTTTTAAATTTTTACATTTGATGACCAATTGCACTATATGAAGGATTTTATTAATAAATTGTATCAAAGTCACGCTTTAATCTATAAAGTTGTACTTTTTGTTATTACTACTATCACCATTGTTTATTTATTTCCAAAAGGAGGTCAGTTTAAATACAATATTCAAAAAGGAAAACCTTGGCAGTATGAAAATTTATATGCTCCTTTTGATTTTGCAGTTTTAAAATCGGAAGTTGATATTGAGACTGAAACACAAGAAATTGAAGAGAATAAGCAATTATTTTTTACGGAAAAGGAAAAAGTAGTTGAAAAAGTTCGAGAAAAATATGATAAACAAATTCTTTTTGTTTTTGAAGACTCTTCTGCTGTAGGCTACAACAAAAAGAGGCTTAAATCTTTTGGCTCAAAATTTATAGATAAGGTTTATAAAACAGGATTCTTAAATAAATCGGATAATAATAAAATATCGAAAAACACTTTAATAACTTTAAGAATAGGTAACGAAGCGAAAGATATTTTATCGGATAATTTGTTTACAACAGATATGTTAGTCCCTTCTATAAATCAGCATTTTAGAGGAACTCAGTATAAAAATTTAGAAGATACTTTTACAACACTATTTTTTGATATTCTAGAACCAAATATTTTTTATGATGATGAGTTAACCCAAAAAGTTGTTAATGAAGAAATTAAAAACATTACAGTCACGCAAGGATTAGTAACAGAAAATGAGCGAATTATATCAAAAGGGGATGTTGTTGAAGGAAACAAGTACGAAATATTAATTTCTCTAAAAAAGGAATATGACTCACAACTTTGGAGTCAATCTAATTACTATTGGATAGTTTTAGGCTATACCATTTTAGTAGCATTGGTTTTGTTAATGCTAATGCTATTTCTTGCAAAATATCGACTTGAAATTTTTGAGAATAACACCAAACTAACCTTTATATTTTTAAACGTTTTATTAATAATACTTTTGGTTACCATAGTCCAAAAGTATTGGGTAAGTTATATTTATGTTGTTCCAATTATTATTTTGCCAATTGTATTAAAAGCTTTTTTTGATGCGAGGCTGGGCTTGTTCACACATTTTATAACAGTTTTAATCTTAGGTTTTATTGTACCAAATAGTTTTGAATTTATTTTCTTACAAACTATTGCTGGTATAGTTACCATATTAACAGTATCAGAATTATATAGACGTGCAAATTTGTTTATTTCCATTACTAAAATAACGGCAGTCTATATTCTTGCCTATTTTGCTTTTTCAATTATTCAAGAAGGAAATGCTCAAAATTTAAAATGGTCGTATTTTTTAATGTTTGCTTTAAATGGAGTATTATCATTTTTATCATTAGTTCTAATTTTAGTTTATGAAAAACTATTTAATTTAGTTTCGGATGTTTCACTTTTAGAATTATCAAATACCAATTCAAAATTATTACGTGAATTGAACGAAAAAGCACCTGGTACTTTTCAACATTCTATGCAGGTTGCTAATTTAGCAGAAGCATCAGCAAATGAAATAGGAGCAAATGCAATGTTAGTTAGAACTGGTGCACTTTTTCATGATATTGGTAAAATGAGTAATCCTATGTATTTTACAGAAAATCAGAGAACTAGCGTGAATCCTCATAATGAGTTACCTCCAAATGAATCAGCAGCAATTATTATTGACCATGTAATGAGAGGTGTTGAGCTAGCCAAGAAAAATGGTTTACCCGATAGAATAATTGATTTTATTAGAACACACCATGGTACAAACACCGTTTATTATTTTTATAAAAAACAAGAAGAATTAACACCGGGTTCTGTCGATATAAATAAATTTAAATATCCCGGACCAAATCCTTTTTCAAAAGAAACGGCCATTTTAATGATGTGTGATGCCTGTGAAGCTGCATCTAAAAGCATAAAAGAACCAACAGCTCAATTAATTGATGATTTGGTTGAAAAAATTATTAATGGCCAAATGAGTAACGGTCAATTTATGAATGCGGATATTACTTTTAAAGAAATTCAAACCATTAAAAAAGTAATCAAAAAGAAACTAAATAATATTTACCACTTAAGAATTGAGTATCCAGAATAAAAGCTTGCTCATTTGAAAATAGGTTGGTAATTATTCTTCTAGGTCAACCTATCTTATTGAAAAGAAAGATTTTACAAAATTATATTCTACTATACTATTTTTATTTAGTATCCAATAATTTTAATAATTATTCGTTTAATTGGTGTTCCTAATTAAAATTTGTTGTAAAAACACCCATTTTATCAAACTTTAATTTTGAATTAACAATAGCGTTTTCCTGTTAAACAGGTAAACCATTTTATTAAAAATTGCTATGGAAGTAAGATTTTTTCTTTTTGCTTTCCAATAAACATATTAAAATTAAAATTGTGGTTTTAAAGGAAAGTAAAAATATCAAGTATTTTATTGTGATTATTTTTTTGGTATTCAATAGTTTTAGTGCAACTAATACTAATGATGCTATTTATAAAGATGCTCCTCCCATAAAAACCAAAAAGGTTGATGAACCTCCTTTTGGCAAATTTCCTTTATCGTCAACTCAAAATGTATCCAAAAAATTAGATTCTGTTTTTAAACGATTAAATAAAAGACATGGTTTTCATGGAAGTGTTTTAGTCGCCCAAAATGGAAAATTAATATTTAATAATGAATATGGGTATGCTGATTTTAAAACTAAAACCAAACTAAATAGTAAGTCTACTTTTCAATTGGCATCCGTTAGTAAGCAATTTACTGCAACGGCTGTGTTAATTCTTTATGAACAAGGGTTGATTGGTTTAAATGATCCTGTTACAGAATATTTTCCAAATTTTCCTTATAAAGAAATAACTATAAAGCATTTATTGAATCATACCTCAGGATTACCAAAATATTTTTGGTTGGCTGAACACAAATGGGAAAAGCAATTAGCACCAGACAATTCAGAAATGATTGATTTGATGGTTGAATATGATCTTCCATTATTTTTTAGACCAGGTTCAAGGTTTGATTATTCAAACACAGGTTATTTTGTTTTGGCTTCACTAATAGAAAAAGTTTCTGGAATGGAATATGGTCTTTTTCTTGATAAAAATATTTTTGAACCTCTGAATATGAAAAATTCATTTGTTTATAGGTTTCAGATTGATTCTGAGGATGAAAATCAATTAAAAGGTTATAAACTATATAGAAGAAGAAGGTATGCTCCAGTTACTGGAACTGTAAATGATGCAATAGTTGGTGATAAAAATGTTTATTCAACAGCAGAAGATCTTTTGATTTGGGTGAATGCCTTAAATAGTTGTAAAGTGATTTCGGATACTTCTTTGTACGAAATGTATACCAAAGGGAAAACAAAATACAATAGAAATGTTCCTTATGGTTACGGCTTTAGGATCAAAAATGAAGATTCAGAAAAAATTGTTTACCACAATGGAAAATGGAATGGTTTTAGCACGTCAATAAAACAATATACGGATTCGGATTTAGTAATAGTAATTCTAGAACACTCCAATTACAAATACATGAATTATTTAAGTGCTAAAGTAAAAACAATAGTTGACCAAAATTTTGAGAATACTGTATTATAGATAAAGGTTTTAGATTAGAAATTTGCTTCTATTTGACCTTGTATTATATCTTCAATAGTTTCTCTTTCTCTAATTAAATAATCTTTACCCTTATAAACCATTACTTCCGCTGGACGGTAACGTGAATTATAATTTGAAGCCATTGAAAAGCAATAAGCTCCAGCATTATTAAAACTTAATATATCACCTTCTTTTATCTCACTTATTCTTCTATTGGTTCCAAAAGTATCATTTTCACAAATATATCCAACTACGGTGTAAAAACGCTTTTTTGAATTCGGGTTTGAAATATTCTCAATATGATGGTATGCATCATAAAACATTGGTCGAATAAAATGATTTAATCCACTGTCAACACTAGCAAAAACTGTAGAAGTGGTTTGTTTTACAACATTTACACTTACTAAAAATTTCCCTGCTTCACTAACCAAATATTTCCCAGGTTCAAACATTAAAGTAAGGTCTTTACCTGTTTCTTTGCAAAAATTATTAAATCTCTTTGATAACTTCGTTCCTAATTCTTCAATATCGGTTTCAATATCACCTTCTTTGTAAGGAACCTTAAATCCACTACCAAAATCAATATATTGTAGATCTTTAAAAGTAGCAGCTGCGCTAAATAAAATTTCTGTAGCACGTAAAAATGCATCAACATCGTATATATCTGAACCTGTATGCATATGAATACCGTTAATAAACATCCCAGTGTTTTTCACAACTCTATGTATATGAGGTAATTGGTGGATCGATATTCCAAATTTCGAGTCTATATGTCCAACAGATATTTTACTATTTCCGCCTGCCATTATATGCGGATTCATACGTATACAAACCGGAGTTTCAGGGTGTTTTTGCCCAAATTGTTCTAAAATAGAAAGGTTGTCAATATTGATTTGTACACCTAATCCTTTAGCTTGCTCAATTTCTTCAAGGGAAACCCCATTTGGTGTAAAAATAATATTTTCTGGATCATAACCAGCTTTTAAACCCAATTGAACTTCTTGTACAGAAACTGTATCTAAACCGGCACCAAGAGAATTAAATATTTTTAAAACACTAATATTAGATAAGGCTTTTACAGCATAATTTAATTTTAATTTTTTTACACCTGAGAAAGCTTTGGTCATTCGATTATATTGTGACTCAATTTTCTCAGCATCATACACGTATAAAGGACTTTCGTGCTTTTTTACTAATGATAATAATAATTCTCTGTTCATTTTAATACTAGTGTTACTATTTAACTTAAACTAAAAAGTCTTAAACAAAACATTTAAGACTCCTTAAGTTGTTTTATAAAGTTGGCTAAGATAAATACTTCTTTGCAGTTTTTTCAGCAATTTTAATTATTACTTCAGTAGCCTTTTGCATTGATTCTACGGGTACATATTCATATCTACCATGAAAATTATGCCCACCAGCAAAAATATTAGGGCAAGGGAGACCTTTGTATGATAATTGAGACCCATCCGTACCACCTCGAATTGCTTTTATTAATGGTTTTATGCCAAGATCTTTCATTGCTTCTTCGGCTATATCAACAATATGCATTACTGGTTCTACTTTTTCTTTCATATTGTAATACTGATCTTCAATTTCAATTTCGATTAGATTAGAACCTAAATCTTTATTTAATTTATCAGCTACAGCCTGAAATTGTTTTTTTCGTTTTTGGAATAAATCCATATCATGATCCCGAATTATATATTCTAATTCTGTTTTTTCAACTTCTCCTTTCATTCCATGTAAATGGAAAAAACCTTCATAACCTTCTGTTTCTTGAGGTATTTCCCCTTGAGGGAGTGCTTTTATAAAATCAGCCGCAATCAACATGGAATTTATCATTTTACCTTTAGCATAACCAGGATGCACAATCTTTCCATTTATAATAACTTTTGCACCAGCTGCATTAAAATTCTCATATTCTAATTCGCCCACTTGACTACCATCCATAGTATACGCCCAATCTGCACCGAATTTATCAACATCAAACTTATGTGCACCTTTACCAACTTCTTCATCAGGTGTAAACCCAACTTTAATTGTACCATGTTTAATTTCAGGATGTTGAATTAAATACTCCATCGCAGTCATAATTTCTGTAATACCTGCCTTATCATCCGCTCCCAGTAGGGTAGTGCCATCGGTAGTAATTAAAGTTTGACCTTTATACATTAAAAGATCATCAAAGTAATCAGGTGAAAGAATAATATTCTCTTCTTTATTTAAAACAATATCTTTTCCATCATAGTTTTTATGAATTTGGGCTTTAACATTGGTTCCTGAATAATCTGGACTGGTATCCACATGAGCTATAAATCCAATAGTAGGAACATCAGCATCAACATTGGAAGGTAAGGTAGCCATTACATATGCATTTTCATCAATATTGACATCTTGCATACCAATTTCCTTTAATTCTTCTATCAATAAATTGGCCAAATCCCATTGCTTTTCTGTACTTGGAAATTTTGGATTATTAGGATCAGACTGAGTGTCAATACTTATATACTTAATAAACCGATCTGTTATATTTTGCATCTGTATAATTTTTTATCAAAAATATTAAATCTATTCTATTTTAAACTAAAAAAGAGGTTGTTTGTTAACAACCTCTTAATTTTATATTAATATAAAGTATATTTCTTAGTTTGAAGCTTTTACCCTACACACCAATGCATCTGGTATGATATAAGTATCACTTACATTGTAATCGCCCTGAGGCCATGGCATATTTTCAAAAGAAGAAGTACTTGAATTCCAATAACTATTTGAATTGTCATAATTATAATCACCTTTAGACGGATCAAAATTATTAGGATTTACATAGTCATCTAAATATAAATAAACATCCGATAATTCATAATCATCATTTTTTATTACATATTTAACTGTTGAATATAATACTTTACCATCTCCAACACCATTAGAAAACAAATAAATCTCTACATCCCCAATGTAGATATTGGAATCTTTATTAGGATCATTACTACAATTATCAACTTTTGCAAACAGAGGTAAAATATACTGTTTATCCATTTGGCCATCAAAATTGAATGAATTTGACCAGCCAGCGATTGTATTAGAATCACTGTTTATATAAGTAAAACATGTTGAATCTGATTCATTAAAAGCAAAAGCGTCTAAACATGCTTCAGATTCATCATCACTATTATCATCATTGCCACCATCATCATCATCATCATTATCATCATCATCGTCGTCATTGTCATCATCGTCATTGTCGTCGTCATTATCATCAGTACAATCTTCTTGGCAATAATCTATATACCAACCCCATCTATTTCCAGGAAATTCATTATTTCCATCAGCAAATGCTGTTTCAGAACCTGTAACTTCGCCATTTTCTTTTTTGATAACTACTGCATGTGCAGAAACGATAAAGCAGTCTTCTAATTGATCTAAAGGAATTGTAAAAGGGTACGTTTTTACTAGTTCATGATCTCCATGATAAGGAAAATGACCAATTTTTGGATTTCCTCCTCCATTCAATGGTAAATTGTTTACTGACCCTACATATAAATGAGTTTCACTTAACCACCAATTCCCTGTAACCGAATAAGTAACATAAAGATTGGTTTCGTCATTAGAAATTGTAACAGTTCCAGCATTGATATGCTGACCTGCAAATAACGTTGTAGTTACTATTTCACCGCAACTATTACTTTCAATTTGTTCTTTGGTAAAGGTTGTGGGTACTAAATTGATTTGACTATTTTTGTCAATGGAAATTTGAAGATCAGTCGAATTTACTGAATTGATTTCATCTTGTTGTTCACACGATAGATATGTAAAAAACGATAATACAAGATAAAATAAAATACTTATTTTTTTCATAGCAATTGTATTTTAAATTATTAACAAGAAATAATATCAAAAGTTGATACTAATTATTCATAACGAAAGGAGTCGGAATTTATTTTAAAAAATAAGATAAATTTATTTGATGAACTTGATATTTTCAAAAACTTCAATAGAAGTGCAAATACGTTCATTTACAAATTCTTCACCATAAATTTTGGTTGTAAATGTATAATATTCATCACTACTATATTTCATAAATATTTGCAAGTAATGGTAAGCTATATCTGTGTTTTCACCAACAGAAATATTATAGTAACTTTTACGCCTTTTAAATTTTCCATAACCTGAATTTATAGTAATTAAATCATTTTTTTCTGTTATGTTTTTATTTATTTTTTCTTCAAATTCTTCATCAAATCTTAATTCACCCCGATGCCATGTAACATCAATAATATAAGTTTCTGATAATTGCTTCGTGGTATCTGCACTATAAATTTCAGATTGAAATTCATCAAAGTAAAGATTTGTTTTCCAATACTTTGGAACTTTTAATTTAAATTTACTTAAAACATCTTTATACTCTTTTGTGTTTGTAAAGTGGCTAGGAGCATCACATTCAAAGGCACTTTTAATACTATCATCTTTCTTACAACTTGTAAAAAAGAATAGTAAAATAATTGAAAATTTAAAATAATTCATACTAATTAAGAGTTGGTTCTTTACGGAAATTTATTTTTTCAATTTTGTCACCTGCAAACCATGCATTGTTTTTGTCTATGAATTTAAAAGTATAATACTTTTTTTGGCTAATTCTCTTCCAATTAGCACCTTTATCATTTGAATAATAAATTCCTTCGGTGGAAACTGCCATTATTTCTTTTCCTCTAGATTGCGGTATATATTGTACACAGCTAATATAGCCAGGCTCTTTATTATTTGAAATTAATTCCCAAGTTTTGCCTCCATTTTTTGTTATGGCTTTGGTTGCCTCAAAGTTTGATTTTTCCTCCCAATTACCACCCATAACAATACCATTTAATTCATCATAAAAATCAACAGTAAAAATACCAGTCATTTCCTTACCTTGTACAATTGGAGTATTATAAACACTCCAAGAATTACCTTTATTATGGCTATAAAATATTCTCGACTTTTTTCCTCCTGTTACCAGCCAAACATTATCCTCATGTATTGCAATATTAGTATTGGAAGCAGCAAAAGCAGCTTCTCCATCTTCAATTTTAGGTAAATTCTTACAAGGTGTTTTTTTCCAAGTATTGCCGCCATCAACAGTTAAGATAACAGATAAACAATTATCAGTAGGGTCACCCATAGCTATTCCATTTAATTCATCAAAAAAATTCATAGAATCATAAAATACTTTATCATGTTCTTCTCGATAGACTATTTCTGGATGGCTTATATCTTTTTTGAAGGGATTAAGTTTATAAAGAATTGCCGGGTTTTCAATACTTAAGAAAAAAATACTTTTTCCATTAAAAGCAATGGATCTAAAATTTAAATTTTTACCATTTATTTTAGCAATAGAATCCATTTGAACTTTATCATTAATTATTCTTCCATATTTGCCATTAGATCCGGCAAACCATAATGTTGAATCATTAACTACTTCTATAGCTCTTATACTAAGATTTTTAAAAGAATATTTTTCACTATTAGTGATCTCTAAATTCTGAGAATTAGTTTTAAATACTAAAATTAGAATTAAAAAAAGTGATAAATTATATCTAAGTTGCATTAGTTTTCTATATAAAAAGTTTCAAAAGTAATTTTTTTAAATAAAACAGACTAATTTACCAATTAAAATAATTGTTAATATTCAAAGAAATATGAAAGCTTTAGTAATATCTGGAGGAGGAAGTAAGGGAGCATTTGCTGGTGGGGTTGCTCAATATTTAATAGAAGAGAAAAAGCAAGATTACGATTTATTCATTGGAACTTCAACAGGTAGTTTAATGATTACACATCTGGCCTTAGATAAAGTTAAAGAACTTAAAGCACTATATTCTAATGTTTCTCAAAAAACTATTTTTAGTAATTGTCCCTTTAAAATTAAAAAAGTAAATAACCATAAAACAGTAGGTATAAATCATTTTAATACGCTTAAAAATTTTTTGAGAGGGAGTAAAACTTTTGGTGAAAGTCATAATTTAAAGAAATTGATAAATAAAAACATGACAGATGCATATCTGAATAAAATTAAAGAATCACCAAAAAATATTATAGTTACCGTATCAAATCTGACTAAGAATCAAGTAGAGTTTAAATCCATCAATGATTTCAGTTTTAAGGATTTTAGGGATTGGATATGGGCATCAAGCAACTTTGTGCCTTTTATGAGTTTATTAGTAAAAAACAATTATGAATATGCTGATGGTGGATTTGCTAATTTAGTTCCAATAGAAGAAGCAATAAAACAAGGAGCCACCGAAATTGATGCGATTATTTTAGAAACGGAAATGAACCAATTAAATAGAATGCCTTCTAAAAATCCTTTTAGTTTAACTACAAATCTTTTTGAGTTTATGCAAATATTTATAGAAAAACACAATATTTCTATTGGTAAATTAGAGGCAAAACATAAAGGTATAAAACTAAATTTATTCTATACACCAACAATTTTAACTACAAATTCTTTAATTTTTGAAAAAGAAAAAATGCGACAATGGTGGAATGATGGTTTTAATCATGCAAAAGCAAAAGATGAAAACAAATGAATTATTATTAATTTTTTATTGTGTTTTTAAAATATATAATTACATTTGCATTAGTTATTTAAAGAAATGAAAAAAATCACATTACATCATCATCATTTTCATATTTGCACTCGAGCGAAATGATAATGTATTGATTGAATGTCAAAATATTAAAAAACCCGTTTGAGTAAATCAAACGGGTTTTTTTTATACCTCTTGATTTGCTCAAATAAATACCAATTAAAAATGAATAAATTAAAAATTGCAATTCAAAAATCAGGTAGATTAAATGAAGATTCCTTAAAGATATTGAAAGAATGCGGAATTTCAATAAGTAATGGTTTAGACCAGTTAAAGGCTACTGTTCCAAATTTTCCTATGGAAATCATGTATTTAAGAAATAGCGATATCCCTCAATATTTAAAAGATGGTGTGGTTGATATTGCCATTATTGGTGAAAACGTTTTGATCGAAAAGGGAAATTCCATTCGTATTTTAGAAAGATTAAATTTTTCAAAATGTAAAGTTTCTATAGCAATTCCTAATAACCTAACCTACAATTCAATTCAAGATTTGGAAGGGAAAAAGATAGCAACATCTTATCCAAATACTCTAAATACCTATTTAAAAAACAAAGGTGTAACTGCCGATTTACATCAAATTTCAGGTTCTGTAGAAATTGCACCCAACATTGGTTTAGCTGATGCAATTTGTGATATAGTTAGTAGTGGTAGTACCTTGTTTAAGAATAATTTAAAAGAGGTAGAAGTGATGTTTAAATCAGAAGCGGTATTGGCAGTTTCGCCATTACTATCCAAAAAGAAAGAGGAAACTTTGAACAAACTTCATTTTAGAATTCAATCTGTGCTAAAAGCTCGAAAATCAAGATATATATTAATGAATGCTCCAAATGAAAAAATAAAATCTATCATCAAGATTTTACCGGGAATGCGGAGTCCAACTGTTTTACCCTTAGCGGAAAAAGATTGGAGTTCTATTCATACGGTAATTGAAAAGGATAAATTTTGGGAAGTTATAGATGAGATAAAATTAATGGGGGCAGAAGGAATATTAGTAGTTCCAATAGAAAAAATGGTACTTTAAGATAATATGATATGGAGATAATAATAAATCCACCACAAAAAAAATGGTCAAAGATTTTAAAAAGACCTACACAAACTTTTGATCAAATTGAAAAAACTGTCCATTATATTTTTAAAGATGTACAGTTACATGGTGAGAAAGCTGTAAAAAAATATGCTAAGAAGTATGATAAAGTTACATTGAATGAATTATTAGTTTCACAAATTGAAATGGATGAATGTATTAAAACTGTACCTGAAACATTAAAAAATGCCATACAACTAGCAAAATCTAATATTGAAAAGTTTCACCAAGCACAAGTAACCAAATCAGTTAAAGTAGAAACAACCAATGGAGTAAATTGTTGGCAAGAAAAAAGAGCTATTCAAAAAGTTGGTTTGTATATTCCAGGAGGAACAGCACCTTTATTCTCAACCATATTAATGTTGGCAATACCTGCTAAACTAGTCGGTTGTAAAGAAATAATTTTATGCACTCCTTCCGATAAATCGGGAAATATAAATGCTACAATTTTATATGCTGCCAAATTATGTGGTGTTACTAAGGTATTTAAACTAGGAGGAATTCAGGCCATAGCCGCCATGACTTTTGGTACGAAGTCTGTTCCAAAAGTGTATAAAATATTTGGGCCTGGCAATCAATTTGTAACTGTTGCAAAACAAGTGGCAACAACCTATGGTTTAGCTATCGATTTACCAGCTGGTCCAAGTGAACTATTAGTAGTGGCAGATGATTCAGCTAATGCTAGTTTTGTGGCTTCCGATTTATTATCTCAAGCAGAGCATGGTATTGATAGTCAGGTTATTTTGGTATCAACCTCTAGAAAACTATTAGATAAAGTTGCAGTAGAAATTAAAACTCAAATGGATAATTTACAACGAAAAGAAATTGCTTCAAAAGCCATTGCTAATTCAAAGCTTATTTATTGTGAAAATCACGATATCGCCTTGGATTTGATAGATGAATATGCACCTGAGCACTTTATTGTATGTACAGAAAATGAAGAGTTTTACGTAAATAATATTCAAAATGCAGGATCCGTATTTATTGGCAAATATACCCCAGAAAGCGCTGGAGATTATGCATCGGGTACCAATCATACTTTACCAACCAATGGTTTTGCAAAAAATTATAGTGGTGTAAATCTCGATTCTTTTTTAAAGGCGATCACTTTTCAAAAGATAACAAAAAAAGGATTACAAAACATAGGGCCTTCCATTGAAATTATGGCTGATGCTGAAGGCTTAAGTGCACATAAAAATGCGATTACTGTACGATTAAACTCAATAAACAAAGGATGAAATTAAAAACAAAACAAAATAAAGATATTTTAGATTTGGTGAGACCTACAGTTTTAAAATTAAAACCCTATGCATCTGCAAAAGAAGAATTTAAAGATTTTAACCAAGATTTAATTTTTTTAGATGCTAATGAAAATCCCTATGAAAATGGGTGGAATAGGTATCCCGATCCTAATCAAACGGAGCTAAAAAGAGATTTATCAAAAATTAAAGGAATTGATTCTAAAAATATGTTTTTAGGAAATGGTAGTGATGAAATTCTTGATATGATTTTTCGTGTTTTTTGTGAACCTAGTCTAGACAATATAATTATCAATACCCCAACTTTTGGGATGTATAAGGTGCTATCCGACATTAATAATGTGACATGTAAAAAAGTACTATTAAAAGATGATTTTCAAATAGATGTAAAAAGCATATTAGAAAGTGTAGACGAGCATACAAAGGTTTTATTCATCTGCTCACCCAATAACCCAACAGGAAACTTAATCAATAAAGAAGATGTATTAACTTTAATTCAAAACTTGAATATTATGGTTGTTATTGATGAAGCTTACATTGATTTTACAACTTCTAAAAGTTGGCTTAATGAAGTGAATACCTATAAAAACTTAATTGTCATACAAACACTCTCAAAAGCATACGGAATGGCAGGATTAAGACTAGGAGTTTGTTATGCAAATGAACCTGTGATAAATCTATTAAAAAAAATTAAAATGCCATACAATGTAAACATCTTAACTCAAATCAATACAAGGAAGTGTTTAGTAGATCAAATTACTGTACAAAATAAAATTAAAAAAATTATTCAAAGCAAATCGAAATTAAAAACCGATTTAAAGAAAATTGATTTTGTAACCAAAGTCTATAAATCAGATACAAATTTTTTATTGGTCAAAGTAGACGATGCTAATAAGCGATACAAACAATTGCTTAACAATGGTATTGTGGTAAGAAACAGAAGTAACGAAGCCTTATGTGAGAACTGTTTAAGAATTACGGTGGGTACAAACCAAGAAAATGAAAAGCTAATTAACGTGTTAAAAGAATTAAACGAATGAAAAAAGTATTATTCATAGATAGAGACGGAACTATAATTAGAGAAACTGCAGATGAACAAATTGATAGTTTAGATAAATTAGAGTTTTATCCAAAAGCAATTCCTTTTTTAGCGAAAATTGCAAACGACTTGGATTTTGAATTGGTAATGATAACAAATCAAGATGGTTTGGGTACAAAAAGCTTTCCAGAAAATACGTTTTGGCCTGTACATGATTTTATTATTAAAACGTTTAAAAATGAAGGAGTTATTTTTTCTGAACAATTTATCGATAAAACATTTGCTAAAGACAATTCACCAAACCGAAAACCAAATACAGGTTTATTGGGCCAGTATTTTAATGAACAATATGATTTAAAAAAATCATTTGTAATTGGCGACAGATTAACCGATATAGAATTGGCTAAAAATTTAGGGTCTAAAGGAATATTCATTAACGATAATACAAATTTAGGTACAGATGAAATTAGTGTCGACCAAAGTTATTTAGATGATTTTATTGTGTTAGAAACAAATGATTGGCAAAAGATTTATGAGTTTCTGAAATTAGATAATAGAACAGCTTCTATTAAACGTAAAACTAACGAAACGGACATTTTTATTGCTTTAAATTTAGATGGTTCTGGTTTGAGTAATGTGGATACAGGGTTACATTTTTTTGACCATATGTTAGACCAAATAGCTCGTCATGGCAATATGGATTTAACCATAAATGTTAATGGTGATTTGGAAGTTGATGAGCATCATACCATTGAAGATACAGCTATTGCATTAGGTGAAGTTTTTGCCAAGGCTTTAGATAAAAAGTTAGGAATTGAACGCTATGGTTTTACATTACCAATGGATGATTGCTTGGCGCAAGTAGCCATAGATTTTGGCGGAAGAAATTGGTTGGTTTGGCATGCCGAATTTACACGTGAAAAAATTGGCGAAATGCCAACAGAAATGTTCTATCACTTTTTTAAATCATTTACCGATGGAGCAAAAGCAAATTTAAATATCAAGGCAGAAGGTCAAAACGAGCATCATAAAATTGAAGCAATATTTAAAGCTTTTGCAAAAGCCATAAAGGTAGCTGTCAAAAGAGATCCCGATAAAATGATTTTGCCAAGTACCAAAGGGGTTTTGTAAATATTTGATAAGATTAACTCCTTCGCTTTCGCGGAATCACAGAAAAAATAAACATGAAAATAGTAATTATAGATTACGGCGCAGGTAATATTAAGTCAATTCAATTTGCATTGCAAAGATTGGGTTACAAGGCAATTTTATCTCATGATATAAATGAAATTAAAGCTGCAGATAAGATAATATTCCCTGGTGTTGGTGAAGCTTCAAGTGCCATGAAAAAGCTTAGAAACAAAGGTTTAGATAAATTGATTCCAACTTTAAAGCAACCTGTTTTAGGAATTTGCTTAGGTATGCAATTGTTGTGTAATCGATCAGAAGAAGGAGATACTATTGGATTAAATATTTTTGATGTTACAGTGAAAAAATTTCCGAAAGGAGAAAAAATACCTCAGATAGGATGGAATCAAATTGAAAATTTAAAAGGAAAATTGTTTAAAGAAATTAAAGAACAAGAAAATATGTATTTGGTACACAGTTATTATGCACCAATAAATGAATATACCATGGCAACCTCTAACTATAATTTTGATTACAGTACAGCTTTGCAAAAAGATAATTTTTATGGAGTACAATTTCATCCAGAAAAGAGTAGTGTAGCAGGGGAACAGGTTTTACGTAATTTTTTAAACTTAAATAGTTAAATTAATAAATAGATTATCATGAGAATTATCCCTGCAATAGATATAATTGATGGTAAATGTGTACGCTTGTCTAAAGGAGATTATGCAACTAAAATTATATACAATGAAGACCCTTTAGAAGTTGCAAAACAATTTGAAGATTACGGAATTCAATATTTACATTTGGTGGATTTAGATGGTGCAAAATCGCATCAAATAATTAATCATAAAATATTAGAAAAAATAGCAAGTAAAACACATTTGTCTATTGATTTTGGTGGTGGTTTAAAATCAGATGACGATGTTAAAATCGCTTTTAGTTCTGGTGCAAATCAAATTACTGGAGGTAGTATTGCAATTAAAAATCCAAATTTATTTAATCAATGGTTGACAACCTATGGTAATGATAAAATTATTTTGGGTGCCGATTCAAATAATGAAAACATCGCAATTAATGGTTGGTTAGAAGAATCTAATCAAAAGATCATTCCTTTTATTAAAAATTATTATGCAAAGGGAATAAAGTATGTTATAAGTACAGATATTGCTAAAGATGGCATGTTAAAAGGTCCTTCTTTTGATATGTACAACAAAATGATAGTGGCAGTACCTAAATTAAATATTATAGCTAGTGGAGGGATTTCTTGTTTTGAGGAAATTCCAAAATTAGCTAAAATGGGCTGTGAAGGTGTTATCATAGGCAAAGCTATTTATGAAAATAAAATTAGTTTGAAACAATTGGAAAATTACATTTTAAAGAATAATAACTAACAACAAATGTTAACAAAAAGAATAATTCCCTGTTTGGATATTAAGGATGGAAGAACTGTAAAAGGGGTGAAATTTGTTTCGTTACGTGATGCTGGTGACCCAGTAGAATTAGCAGAAATTTATAGTAGAGAAGGTGCGGATGAGTTGGTTTTTTTAGATATTTCGGCAACTGAAGAGCGAAGAAAAACTTTAATAGACTTGGTTTTACATGTGGCTGAAAAAGTTAATATTCCTTTTACAGTTGGAGGAGGAATTGGATCGATAGAAGATGTTGATGTACTGTTAAAAGCTGGTGCAGATAAGGTTTCTATCAATTCTTCGGCAATAAAAAATCCCAATTTAATAAATCAGTTAGCTGCAAAATTTGGCTCACAATGTATTGTTATTGCAATTGATGCCAAACAAATAAACGATAAATGGATTGTTCATTTGGTAGGAGGTAAAGTACCAACAGAATTAAATTTATTTGATTGGGCAAAAGAAGTTGAAAAAAGAGGTGCAGGTGAAATATTATTCACCTCGATGGATCACGATGGATCCAAAAACGGGTTTGCTAACCAAGCTTTGGCTACATTGTCTAAGACTTTACAAATTCCAATTATAGCCTCTGGTGGCGCTGGAAATAAACAACATTTTGTAGATACATTTATAGATGGAAAAGCCGATGCTGCTTTAGCTGCAAGTGTTTTTCATTTTAAAGAAATTAAGATTAACGATTTAAAACAAGAATTGAAAAATAATAATATTCCGGTAAGGATATAAATAATAATAGATTTATGAATCCAGATTTTAATAAGAATCAAGATGGTTTGCTTCCTGCAATTATACAAGATGCAAATACTAATAATGTATTGATGTTAGGTTATATGAATAAAGAAGCTTTGGATCTAACCTTGAACACCAAAAATGTTACTTTTTATAGTCGAACAAAAAAGAGATTATGGACAAAAGGTGAAGAAAGCGGTAACTTTTTAAATTTAGTTGATATAAAATTAGATTGTGATAACGACACATTCTTGATTAAAGTGAATCCCGCTGGTCCTACTTGCCATAAAGGAACAGATACCTGTTGGCAAGAAGAAAACAAAATGACATACGGTTTTTTAAGTAATTTAGAAAGTGTTATTACTCAACGAAAAGAAAATGAAAATGGTGAAAAATCTTATGTAGCATCCTTATTCGAAAAAGGCATCAATAAAATAGCTCAAAAAGTAGGCGAAGAAGCTGTTGAAATGGTTATTGAAGCAAAAGATAATGATGATAATTTATTTTTAAATGAAAGTGCCGATTTGCTTTTTCATTATTTAATCTTATTGCAGGCAAAGGGGTACCGATTAAATGATATAGTAGGTATTTTAGAAAAAAGAGGAAAAATTGCTTAAAGATTTTTAATGTATATTAACAAACTAATCTACTTGGATAAAAAGTAACTATTAATTATGAGCAAAAAATATATTGACACGGCAACCTTAAAATTTTTATTATTTGATGTTCATAATTTAGGAGAACTTCTAAGCAATAAACGATTTGAGGATCATGATGAAGAAACTTTAAATATGTTTTTAGATTCAGTAGAAGAGTTTTCTGACCGTGAATTATTTCCCTATTTAGCGGAAATGGATGCCACACCTGCATTTTATAAAGATGGTACTGTTGTAGTTAATAAACAAGTTGACACCTATATGAAAAAGGGAGGAGAAATGGGATTTATATCCGCTCCTTTTGATTATGAAGATGGAGGTTTACAAATACCTTTTGTAGTTCAAACCGCATCCATGTACATCCAAGAAGCAGCAAACAATCAGCTGCCTGGGTATGGAGGTTTAACACAAGGTTCGGCGGAATTAATAATTCATTTTGGCAATAAATTACTAAATAAAATTTATGTTCCTAAAATGCTTTCTGGACAGTGGGGTGGAACCATGTGTCTTACTGAACCTCAGGCAGGAAGTTCATTATCTGATATTGTTACAAAAGCTCACAAAACCGATAAAGATTATTACAAAATAAGTGGTCAAAAAATATTTATTTCAGCTGGAGACTATCAATATGCTGAAAATATTGTTCATTTGGTTTTAGCAAGAATTGAAGGGGCTCCAAAGGGAACAAAAGGAATCTCATTATTTGTCGTACCAAAAAACAGACTTAATTCTGATGGAAACTTGATTTTTAACGATGTTTCCACTCTAGGTGATTTCCAAAAAATGGGTCAACGTGGCTATTGTACTACCCACTTAGGTTTTGGTGATAATAATGATTGCCAAGGTTGGTTGGTTGGTGAACCAAACAAAGGGCTAAGCTATATGTTCAAATTAATGAACGCGGCTAGAATTGGCGTTGGTAGGGGAGCAGCAGCAATTGCAATGGCAGCCTACCAAGCATCTTTACAATATGCTAATGAAAGACCTCAAGGGCGCAAGTTAATAAGTACCGGTAAGAAAAATCCGAATGAAAGTCAATGTTTGATTATTGAACACCCTGATGTTCGAAGAATGCTCCTTTTACAAAAATCAATTGTTGAAGGATCATTAAGCCTTATTCTATTAACTTCTAAATATCAAGATTTACTACAATCAACCTTAGATAAGGACTTAAAAATCAAGTATAATCTACTTTTAGAAATATTAACTCCAATAGCAAAAACATATCCTTCTGAAGCAGGAATACATTCCGTAAGTAATGGATTACAAGTTCTAGGGGGTTATGGGTTTTGTTCTGATTTTATCTTACAACAATACTATAGAGATATTAGAATTTTTTCTATTTATGAAGGAACTACTGGTATTCAATCTCAAGATTTATTAGGTAGAAAAATACCTATGGAAAACGGAAAGGGATTAGAGTTATTAGCTTTAGAAGTTAATAAAACAATAAAAGAAGCTTATTCCTATGATGATTTACAAACCTATGCAAATCAGCTTGGAAATAAACTTGAACTCACGCAAGAGGTTTTAGGCTTCTTATTGCCATTTGCTAAAAAAGGAAATTATGAGAAATATCTAGCTGATGCTAACTTGTTTATGGAATTTTTTAGCATTGTTATTGTCAGTTGGTTGTGGTTAGATATGGCTGT
>Ga0209633_10001014_pt1 | contig 30461 bp, 18 predicted proteins | sample Cruoilmetagenom1_FD_187290 | JGI IMG/M metagenome (GOLD analysis project Ga0209633, IMG submission 187290) | Oil polluted marine microbial communities from Coal Oil Point, Santa Barbara, California, USA - Sample 1 (SPAdes) (version 2) | ecosystem: Environmental > Aquatic > Marine > Oil seeps ... | reverse complement strand
TTCGGGGTGGTTTGCGCCAAACTCTTATTTAAACTAGTTCTAAAACATCTTTATAAACTACTAACATTCAATACTTTGCGAAGCAAAATAAACCAGTAGCGTCGCTTTAGCGCGCTACCCTCTTGCTTTTCCCCCTTAGTTTTGCATTCATAGTTTTCATAGAGGTTTTTTATGATATGAATCACTATTAATTGGTAACTTACTATCGAGGGAAAACCCTCCGTAATTGTTAACTGTAACCAATATCATCAAGGTTTCGATAGTAATCTGAACACTTAATAAGTTTCTTTCCTTATGTTTACTCTATAATTACTTATTATAATCGTTTTGAAACCTCAACATATGATTAAAAATTATTGTAACCTTATCATTATTCCAAGTTCCTTTTTTTAAACATCTACTTTTTATTATTATTCTAAATTTGAGGCTGTTACTTACATTTTCTAACTCACTAATATTAAACCAACCATTAGGAAAAAAATAGTCAACTCTTTTAACCTTTCTTGTTGATAAAACATGAACTCCCCACTTAACCAATTTGTTAACCTTTTAAAACTACCAATTGTCTCATAGCTTCCTTCATACAACCACTCATAATGGTTTCGTGTAATTTCAACCTCATTCATTTTATAATTAAATATAATACTTTAAAATTAGAACATAATGTTGATCAAAAAAAAACAGATTGAATGGCTTTTTGATAAAATTCAATATCTATAGATAATATTATGATTTTTATTTAAGCAATATTTTTCTTGTCTCTACTTTTTCAGGTGTTTTAATTCTTAGAATAAATATTCCTCTATTGAAATTATCTACTGTTATTGAGTGGTTTTGATTTCCTGCTTTTAAATGCAGTTCTCTTGCAAAATATTTCCTGCCATCTATCCCTATTAACTCTATAAAAACAGGGCCATCTTCTTTCATTAAATGATTGATATTAAGAACATCAACCGCGGGGTTTGGATACGCTTTCAATACCACATCAATAGTTTCTTTTGGTATTTCTATTGTATTCATTGCTTTTACACTCTCTGCTAAAGAAAGATAAACCATATTCCCATTTACAGGCACTCCACCAAGACTGCTATTCCAATTATTGGTATGCCCTTCTAATCCAATTCCAATTGTCCCCGAATTACCTAGACCTAAAAGTGATTTTAACATCTTACCTTCCACAGCAGTAGGTGTCATTACAAACTCTATACCTGTAGAATTTAATGCTTGATCAAAAGGCCATCCAGAGCTACCTCCATTATATTCATTAAGCACATTATAATTAGCATCAATAAAGTAATTTGACTTATCCGTCCATAGATATTGAAAGCCAGTGGCACTGTTTGTATTTACATAAACATTATACTCTGAGAGGTTTGCCGCAGCAATTTCAGCATATAAATAAACATATTCACTATCAACATATCCATATATATTACTAAACGAACTGTTTGTAACTCCGGTTATCAAAGGCTGATAGTTTTCTACTGGACTATTATACCCATCAACAGATAAACTACCTGCTTCAGAACCTCCATCTAAAGTCATATAAACCATAGCATTGTTTTCAAGAGGGATAGATCCAACAGAAGTTGGCCAGTTTTCAGTATAACCAATAATTCCTAAACCAACGGTTCCTGTATTACCAATACCCATCGCATATTTTGGAATACGTCCTTCAATGGTTGTACCTGTTTGTACAAATCTAACTGTCATTACACTATTGTCTGCCACAAAAGGCCATGAACTATTACCATTGACATCATAACTATTCAATAAATTAAGTGTACCGTCTACATAGTAATCCGATTTCTCTGTCCATGTTTCTTGAAAACCAGTACTTGAATTTTTATTTACATAAATAGAATATTCAGGCAAACTACCAGCATATTCGGCATACACATAAATAAAATTATTATCGTCATATGCATAGATGTTTTTCCAAACACCTTGTGTTATCCCAGTTTGTAAAGCAATATAATTTTCACCTGCACTTTTTACACCATCAATAGCTGCTGCTTCATCACCTTCAGCTACCGCTCCAGATTCATAAGCACCTGCATCTACAATATTGCCCTCAACTCTATTATTACCTAAATAATCTGATTCTCCATTAGCACTTACATATGCTGGATTTCCAGCATTGATTGCTGCAGAAGTAGATTGTAAGCTTAAATCCAAAATAGCATTGATAACATCAACAAATTGAGGATCAGCAAATTGAGAGTTTTGATCATTTTGCAAAGTGTTATTGGGTTGGTAGTAAGCAAAATTACCATACCAACCAAACCCTCCTTGAGACCAATCGAAAATTGCATCACTAGTTGCCGAATTGGTATAATATGTATTATAATCAAAGGATATAGAATTAAAATAATTTTCATAACCAGTACTAAAAGGTTGAGAAACCGAAACCAAATTTGTGTGATTTGTAGTATATAAAATATTATTTTCTACTGTCAAATTTTTAATGTTTTTATTAATAACAACTTCTGACTGCCCTAATTCACTAAGATAAGTATCAGTGATTCCCCCATTACGAAATGAAGTGTTACCTGTTACCATAACCCCATCTATATAACTTAATCCTGCCGCATCAGGAACCCCAAATATGAATCCTGCCCATGAATTATCATAGGAAAGGTTATTTCTAACGGTATGCCCTCCAGAATTTGTATTACTATTTTCATTACCTATTGAAAAGCCTACTTGACCATCAGAAGATACATTATTCTCTACAATAATATTTTGGGATCCATCACAGTAAATACCAGCAGCAGCAGCTATTGGAGATCTACAACTAGATACTTTGTTATTCTTAATGACACCATTACGGGCATAATTTAGCGCTGACGTAACTGTAGCTCCTTGAATATCTAATACCCAATCGTAATGACCAGCCGCCACTATCCCTATATTTTGTACTTCCGTTATAGTATTATTAGAAATTTCAAAACCATCAACATTACCATTCACCTGAATAGCTTCTGTCCAACCTGGTATAATATTATGGATGTAATTATTTTTAATTACTAGATTCGTAATAGGAATTAAATCAGTTCCCGTTACATTGATTGCCCCAGAATTATCTCCTCCTTGAGCTGTTTTAAGAATTGTGATTTCATTAGCAGTAAAATCTAACCTATTTTTCATGGGGTCAACATCTAAAGTCCACGAAAAATCATAAATTTCATTATCTGTAATTTCGACATTTTTAACAGTATTAGCTAGTTGAATGCCAAATTTGGTATCTTTCACTAAAACACCATTAACAATTGAAGCAAGGCTTTGATTGTTTCTCATACCCTTAAGTTTGAACCCTTGAACTTTAACATTTTCTGCGCCTGAAGTTACTGCAATTAGTGATGCAAACTTTTTAGTGTATAAGTTCGTTCCGTCTATAAACACATCACCATCTGCACGCAAAGTGAATCTATAACTGCTTTTTCCTCCATTGGATGATGTTATAAAAATCATCTCTGTAACATCTGGCGAATAGGTACCTGTTTTGACCACAATCTCTTCGTCTGATACCATACCGGTAATTCCTTGAACATTGCCCCTATAATCTAGTGCTGCACGTATTGTGATAAATGGATATGTTTCGGTACCATCTGAAGCAGTACTTCCGTTATAACTGGCATCAACATATAAAGTTGTTTGTCGGGCTTGTGCTTGACTTTCATCAATAAACCCCAGCATTAAGAAAAGAGCAAATGCTACTGTTGGTAATTTTACATACCTATTAATAATTAATTTTTTTTCAAAAAAAATTGATCTCAACCAATAGCGACAAGTAATAATTAGATTTTTCATGATTTAGTTTTGTTTATAAGTGTTAGTAAAGTTTTGAATATTTTTCTATAGCTAAATTTTAATATAAGTTTTGTTTTTATACATATACCACAACACCAGATATAGTATTCCAAATCCTCCTACAGTTGCAAATGCGTTGTAATATGCTTTAAAAAACTGTTCGAAACCAAAAAGCAATTGTTTGGCAATTTCTGGAAAGTCTACAATATGTGAAGCAACATATGCAGTAATTGCATTGAGTCCTATTATCATTAAAGGATGTGCCCATTTTTTATATCCTTTAACATCTACTATCCAATAAAATAGAGCGAGTAAAAGGAAGCATATTCCTGATGTTAGCAACACAAAAGAGCTTGACCATATTTTTTTTACGACTGGATGCCAACTGCTTAACAACAACCCCATTATTACTCCCAAAACACCAATTACAGAAAGGTAGACAGCTGTTTTTTCTCTTGGTAAAGCTGAGCGAAGTAATTCTCCTGCAAATAACCCTGAAAATGTTGTTGCAATAAACCCTAACCCTGTTAACAACCAGGTATATTGATAACCATCATCAAAACGACCAAAAACATAGTGATCTATATATAGCGCTATATTTTTGTCCGGTACTAATTCGCTACTGCCAATTCCCGGAATATTAACAACTTCTAACAATACTGTATATACAACAAGACATAGAGCAAAGAGTACATATCTAGCTTTTTTAGTTAAATGAATATATGCTATACATGAAAATAAATAACCAATGGCAATTGCTTGAAGTGTATTGCTAAAAACTTGAAATTTTTCAATATCTAAATGCAATAAATTACCTTGAACAATCCATCCTAGAATAAATAAAATTACAAATCGACGAATTAAGTGAGGATACAGTTTCATTTTATGATCAACTTCACTTATTCTTCTTTTCATTGAAAAAGGGATTACAACCCCTACCACGAAAAGAAATAGTGGCATAATAATATCATAAAAATGAAAACCAAACCATTCTGGATGCTCAAACTGAGTTGCTAAAACACCTGTAAATTTTGTTTGGGCACCTTCATGTAAGTAATAAAAAAATCGATCTGCAAAAATTATCATTAACATATCAAAACCTCTAAGCACATCGACTGACATTAATCTAGCAGTATCTATTGAAGATGTTTTCATTTAATATTAATACGATTTTAACTATTTTATATAATGTCCCTATAAACTTAGTATTAAGACCAACTAGCTTATAATTTCAGGACTTCCTTTAAAAAATATATAATTCCAGATTCTCAATCACAAAAACAATATCCTCAATAGAATATTATACCAATTAAATTGTAATCTGGTGTACAATTTAATTTAAAAGAAACCTTGGTAGAAACCCAACGAAAATTAACCAATCTACCAAGGTTCAACTAACTCAAATTATTATTTTTATACTAGTATTAAATATTAATTCTTAAAGTTCTATCGTTACAAATGCACTTGTAGCAGTTACCTCAGGAAAACTTGCAACAAGAGCCCATCCTCCAGTCATTTCAGTAAAAGCAAACCCTATTGAATCTCCTAATGCTCCTAGTTGAGATTTTGGAATACTAAACTCAATCGCATTAACCTCACTTGAAACATTTACAATTCCAGATGATATCATATTCTCAGAACCTCCTAACCAAGTCCATGCCCAACCTCCAGCCGGATCAGCATGTTCATAAAAGGCACCCCAAGAACTACTTAATAATGGTCCTTCAAATAAATAATCTGCTCCTGAGCCATTAGGCCATTGCCAGCTAAGGAATCCTGTTGCTGAATCACCATCAGAATTAATAAAGATATCTACCAATTCCATTAACATTGTAGTGTTTCCTTCTAAGTAGACATTCACATTCTCTCCACCTCCCCAAATTTTGATTTTTTGCATTGAACCACTTCCTGAAGCACTTTCATCATATGCCACTTCAACATCTTCCCAATCTGCAAAATCACCATCAATTGCTATATCAATAATAATAATTTCGGGTGCAGTTATTGTTTTTGAGATAAAACCTTCCTCACCAGACTCATTGGTAACGGTTAATGAAACAGTTAATTCTCCTCCAATTGCATAGGTGTAAACAGGGTTTTCTTCGTTCGAGTAAAAATAAAGATCTCCAAAATCCCATCTATATGTGGATCCATTAGTAGAAAGGTTTGTAAATGTAAATGTACTTCCGTCATTTACAAATGAAAAATCAGCAATAGGTTTTACACCTCCATTATTAGTATCGTCTGAAGAACATCCAGTAAACAATACTATCGCAATCAAATAGTAAAATAATTTTGTTTTTTTCATGATTGATATTTTTTAATTTATAAATTTATTTAAGAGTAACAGTATGTAACAATTTATTAAGTCCTTTTGCTCCTTCCCAAAGACCTGTATTTGCCAATTGAATAGAATATTCTGGTCTGTCAGATATTTTTTCAGAAGCGTCCTCAATTTTTAGAAAAAGTTCATATTTCCCAGCTGGTATACCTGAAGTATTGACTAATTCGGTTAGTTGAAAACTTACTTTTGGTATTATATGCCGTATATCAACATTTAATTTCTTCTTATACTCTGTATTATTGTCCATAGAACGAAATACTAAAAAAGTGTTTTTAATACTATAAACAGGAGCATACCCTAAATTATTAATTACGGCATTTAATTTAAACGTTCCATTAACCTCAACTTCTTTTGGTAAACTTGAAGATTCTAATGAAAGCCTATATCCTAATTTTTTTTGAAAATCAGGAAAACAATTATTGTTTCTCCAAACTTGAATAACAGGACCGTAATAATCAAGATTTAAATATGACCATTTTAATAGTGTCATTTCATTTTCTGCAATAGAACAGCTTGCTGTAGGTATACCACTCGGAGGACAAGTTTCTCCACCTGTTGGTACAAATAGAGCCTCATTACTTATATAAAGTTTTTCTTGTTCAATATTTTGATAAGTACCATAATCATCAACACTTGCCAAAAAACAGTCGTTATGAAACCCAACACGTGCAATATCAGTAGTACCATAACCAACATCTGATCCTATAGCATTAGAATACTCAAAAATTTCTTGTTTATACAATGGAGTTCTTACTTGAATTTTAATCTCTTTTGGAAATACTTCTAGAAGTTTATTTAATACGAGTGTTTTATTTGCCACGGTGGTCAATCCATTACTTGAAAAGTACCATTCTCCCCAAGAACCTATAAAACCCGCTTGAACAAAAGCAATGACATCTGCATTATCAACAATCAATGGTTTCAGTTGGTCTAAATGTGATTCAATAATATTAAAAGGAGCATCGGTTCCATCAATTTGATCTGTATATGCAAAACGCAAAACACACTTTATACCAGCATCTCTTAATCTTTCAAAATCAGTTTTAATTAAATCTAATTGTGTTTGACTTAAATCTGTTGCTTTAAAATTTTCTAAATAATAAAGACGTAATATCAATGTTACATTTTCATTTTTTAAACTTGTAAGTGAATTTGCATTCATTGCATTTCCTTCAGAATAAACTGGCCAGGTATGCATAAACCCTCTTTCAGGATTTGATATAACATCATTTGATACTTGATATGTTATATTTGTTATGCTTGGTTCTTCTGTTATATCTTCCTCATTAGTATTACTACATCCGGTATAGCTAATAATAACAGTAAGAAAAAAAAGTATCCTTAATTTGTATTTCATAGTTTCATATTTAAAATAGTTCTAGCTAAAATTCAGCTATTATTAAAAATCTACTTTAATCCAATTATATGGCTTTCGCTTAATCCAATTTCCTCTCGTAAAATCCGGGAAATCTTGAGGTTCTCCATTATTCTCAATTGACAATTCAGACAAGGGTGTTATAGCACTCCAAGCAGCTGCATCATAAGCATCCATAGGTGGCGAAATATTTAATTTGGCGGACTCAACAAATGCATTAATCACAAAGAAATCCATACCCCCATGTCCTGACTCTGATGCTAATTCTCCATATTTTTCCCATAATGGATGATCATATTCTTTTAACCAATTATCTGCAACATCCCATTTATGAGGTTCAGTTTTACCATCTATATGAATTCGGTTTCCATCTACTTCCCATAACCCATTTGTACCCTGTACCCTAAATCCTAATGAGTAGGGTCTAGGTAAATTGCAGTCATGCGTAACAATTATTGTTTCACCTTTTGCAGTTTCAATAGTAGATGTAATCACATCACCTTGTTTAAATTTCAACTTAGCATTTGGATGATTTTCACCTCCATTTTTTACAATATAATCATGTAGTCCAACAGCTTTACTGGCATTTGATGTTAAAGACATAAACCTGTTCCCTCTATTGACATCACACATAGCAGCAATCGGACCTATTCCATGCGTAGGATACACATCTGCATTTCGCAACAATGAATGTTGGGTTCTCCATTTAGATTCAGAAATTCCTTTATCTCCAAATTCAACACCTTTACCATAGGCTGTTTTTCCATCATTAAATTTTACATGTCTTAGGTCATGTTGATAACCACATCTGAAATGTACAGTTTCTCCAAAAACATTTTGCTTTACCATATTCAAAACCGCCAATATATCTCTACGATAATTTACGTTTTCCAAAATCATTAAATGCGTTCCAGTTTGCTCATGCGTATTTACCAAATCCCAACATTCTTCCATAGTATTAGCCGCTGACACTTCTAAACCAGTATATTTACCCGCTAACATCGTATCTTTTGCCATTCGCGTATGCCACAACCATGGCGTTGATATTACAACCGCATCTACATCTTTTAACTCTAATAGATTTCGATAATCATAGTCGTTCTTTCCAAAAACTTCTGGTTTTTCTTGACCTGCTTTATTAATAGCATCTAGAGTTAATGAAATTCTCTTAGGATCTATATCACAAATTGCAGTAATTAAAACATCATCTCTTAATAATAAATTATTCAAATGATTTGTGCCGCGTAGACCTACTCCAATCATTCCAATTTTTAATTTATCCTTAGACTTATTCACTCCGAAAGTAAATCCCGGAAGTAAGGAAATTCCTGCCCCAGCTAAAGTGGTTTTTTTTATAAAGTTTCTTCTAGAATTCATTTTATAAATATGTTTTATCAATTCTTATTTAATCTTTTTGGAGGATGAAAAATATTTTTTAACCTCTATAAATTTAAAGAATCACCATTCCTAAAGTTTAGTATAAAAAGAATGGTGATTCAAAATACATTAATTATAACCAGGGTTTTGTTTAAATTCTCCCTTACCTTCACTTATTCTATCTAATGAAAAAGGAAATAATTCTTTATAAGGTTCACTTTCACTAGCAACACCATTTAAATTATCTGCATGTTCTGTATATTTTCCATGTCTAATTAGATCAGAACGGTATTGTCCGTTTTCACACCAATACTCATGAGATCTTTCTAAAAGTATCATAGTGTTAAAAGTATCTATATCAGCATAATCAGCTAATAGAATAGGATCTAAAGTAGCTCTTTCACGCACTATATTTACCAAATCTATTGCTTCTTGGTTTGGAGCACCAGATTTATTAGCAATTGCTTCAGCTTTCGATAATAACACATCTGCAAATCTATAAACAATGATATCTACAGTTGTCAGCCCTGAATTACGATCTGCATCGGCATCTATTTTTAATGGAATTGGTCCCATTTGCATAACGGTACCTGGATTATCCCTGTTATAAGTAACCCCATCCGTACCAACATACTCAGCTATCAGGTTTGTTTTTCGAATATCATTTGGCTCAAATGAATCATAAAAAGTCCATGAACTTTGTATAGTACTCCAACCGCCTCTTCCAGGATAATTACTTGGCAGCACCATTAATTGCCATTGATTTTCACTAGTCCCTGTATAATCTGCAGGAACGGCCCAAATTACTTCTTTACTATCTATAGGAGCTTCTACATCCCATAAGCCAACATAATCACTTTCTAACTCGTAATGATTCATTGCTATAATTGCATTTGCTTGTTCTTCTACCTCGGCCCACCTTTTTTCATGTAGATATAACCTAATTAATAACATTCTAGCCATTCCTTGACTAAATCTTCCATAATTAGTTTCATTAGGAGTTTTTAAATCTGCGGTTGCAGCCAATAAATCTTGCTCTATAAAGCTTACCATTTCTTCATGAGACAATCTTGCCAACGGTGTTTCTTGCAGTGGATTTTGAAGTATTTCAAGAGGCGCCACTACTAAGGGTCCATACATATCAAAAAGTTCATAACTTAACATTGCCCTAGCACATTTGATTTCTGCAATACCTCTCTTTTTTATATTTTCGTTGACATTAGATTGTTCAATTCTGTCTATACTTAAGGTCATGCTACTTATCTTATTATAAAAATCATCATAAAAACGAGTTACGCCTGCAGTAGAAGTATTATAACTATGTAAGGTAGCGTTTTGTTGGATTCCAAACGCTCCTTGTAGAATTTCAGTAGTCGCATCTAGGATAAACATAAGCCCTCTTTCAGATGTTGAATGAATACCATTCCACCAAGAACCTCGTAAAGGGTAATAAGCCGCAACTACTAAAGCTTCAACATCTGCCTCTGATGAAGGAAAAATAGCTGGATTAATTTCGTCGTAATTAATAGATTCTAATTCATTGTCACATCCTATAGACAATACCACTAACAATCCTATTAAGTATAATTTTAAATTTTTCATATCTGTGTTTTTTAAAATTTTAGATCAATTCCTATTGTAAATGTTTTAACGTTTGGATAAGCTGCAACATACGCATCTGTTTCTGGATCAACCCCATCATAAGGTGTGATTACGAAAAGGTTCTGGGCATCGAATTTGATTGCAGCACTCGATAAGTATTTTTCTACCCACTTACTTGGTAATTTATATGATAACGAAACATTTTGAAGTCGAATGAACCAAGCATCTTGTAAAAAGAAATCTCCTGAATCATATCTTGAAAATCCGAAATGAGAAGCCGGCCTTGTGGTAGATGGGTTTTCAGGAGTCCACCTATCATTCACACTTGCTAGTGCATTACGTCCATTTGTAGCAACCCCTATAGCGGAAACTCCTAAAGCAAAATCTGTTTGATCAACAATTTTTCTACCAAACATTCCATTAAAATGAAAGTTCAATTCAAAATTCTTATAACTAATCATATTGCTGAACCCTGCAATAAAATCTGGATCAGATGATCCTAACAATACAATATCAGCTTCATCTATTATACCATCTGGTGCACCGGTTGGTATAAACACACCGTTTTCGTCTACAACAGGGTCTCCAAAAGCATCCCTTGAAAAACCATTGACATCTTTTAATTTTATTTGTCCAGGTAATAGATCTGGTTGTGCAGGCACAACATCTCCTACTTGCATGATGCCATCAGATAAATATGAAAACTGTGCTCGAATAGGATCGTCAACACTTTCATAAATTCGAGGTTTCCAATCAGGAGCTCTTTCCTTCCATCTATCATCAAACTTTGAATATGTCAATGTACTTCTCCATTTAAAATCTTCATTATTAACATTTAATGTATTTAAAGTAAATTCTACTCCTTTACTCTGTGTTTTACCTATATTCGCCCAAACTGTATTTACTTCGTTATAAGAATTAATTGGTTTTAAGGTCAATAAGTCAGAAATTTCTTTGTTATAAACTTCTATCGAACCTGAGACTCTTCCAGAGTATAATTCAAAGTCAAGCCCAAAGTTAGTTTCTTTTGTGGTTTCCCATTTTAAATCTGGATTTTCCAATCTAGATGAAAATACTCCTATTAATATAGATTCATCTGGGTTTAAATATGCTGGTTGGGCAAAGTATGCTGCAAAAGCACTTCCGCCAATATCAGCATTTCCTGTTTCTCCATAACCAACTCTAAATTTCAACTGAGAAATTTTATCACTTATATTATTCATAAATGGTTCTTCTGCAACATTCCAACCTATTGCAACCGAAGGAAATAATCCGTATTTATTATTTTTAGCAAAAACACTTGCTCCATCTCTACGCAATGTAGTGGTTAAAATATATCTATCCTTATAAACATAATTCAATCTCCCGAAGTAAGAAATAAAATTATTTTCAGATTTCGTTGAGCTGACCACTTTAGTTCCAGCTCCGGCATTCATATTGTTCCATAAAAATGCATCTGTTATAAAATCGCTATTCCCAACAGAAGCTCCTTCGATTTCAAACTTTTGTTGTGAATAGCCTAATAATACATTTAAGCTATGATCGTCTCCAATTATATTTGTATAATTTAAGGTAAAATCAAATAATTTATCATTTTTCTTCTGAGTTGCAATTGATGCTCTACCATTCTCTAAAGCTCCCCATAAAGTAGTTCTAGGTAAGTACGTATTTCTGCTGCTATTACCCTGATCGATACCTCCTTGAAATCTAGCAGTTAGACCCGTAATTGGTTTTAATTCAAGAAAGAAATTAGTGAGAGTTCTATCTATTACTCCTTCATCAGAAACTGTAAGAAGTGAAAATGGATTTGGCTCTAATGCATTATCTGGATTTATTGGATAGTTTCCAAATTGATCAATAGCCTCAATGTGTGGCCCATACTGTAAAGCTGACCTTATTATTCCAGAATTTTCAAATTGATCACCTCCCAATTGACTATTTTGATTGTTTATTCTACTCATAGACATATTCATACCGAAACTAATAAATTTATTAATTTTTTGATCTAAATTAAACCTCAAAGAAGCTCTGTCAAATCCAGAGTTTTTAATAACTCCTTTATGTTCATACAGGTTTCCTGATAAAAAATATTTCGTTGACTCTGTTCCTCCTCTTACAGAAAGATTATGTTGTTGAATACTTCCATCTCGAGTAACTAAAGAAAGCCAATCTGTACCTTGACCAGCATTTCTAATTTGTTCATCAGAATAAAATCTTGAAAAAGGAATTCCATTTACGGGATCTGCTATCGCCTCTTCTAAAGTTCTATCACTATATGGAAAAACCCGATTTACAAACTCCCAATTCTCACGTGCAGCATCATTTCTTAATTGCATCCATTCTGGCAAATTCAACACATCAAAACTATCATTATAGGCTTGATAGGAAAATGAAGATGAATAATCTACTTGTACTTTTCCTGTTTTACCTTTTTTAGTTGTAATTAAGATGACTCCATTTGCCGCTCTTGCCCCATAGATTGATGTAGCACTCGCATCTTTTAATACAGCAACAGATTCAATATCATTAGGGTTGAATGAATTTAAAATACCCTGAGTACCACCATCATATCGGTTACCTGTCCCTGGTTGCTGAAAATCAGTAATAGGAAAACCATCAATCACAACCAACGGTTGATTACTAGCATTTATAGAAGCTGCTCCTCTAATTAATATATCTAAACCTCCACCAGGCTGTGCACTATTCTGAACAATTTGTAAACCGGCAGCTTTTCCTCTAAGAACATGTGCTATTGAAGGAGTAGATGACAATACTAAGTCTTCACTTTTTACAGTTGAAATTGCTCCTGCAACATCTTTTTTCCTTTGTGTACCATACCCTACAATAACGACCTCATCTAAACTGGTAGTGTCTGGTAATAACTTAACATCAATACTATTTCTATTATCAATTGTCACTTCTTGCTCCACATATCCAATAAAAGAAAATACTAATGTCGTTGCATCTGCTGGAACCTTAATACTAAATTCACCATTAAAACCTGTTACCGCACCTATAGTTGTTCCTTTTACTACTACAGAAGCACCTGGCATAGGTTGATCCGCTTCATCTGTTACTATTCCTACAATTGTTATCTGATCTTGTTGGGATTGATTTATAAATTTATACGATGACAAAGTCTCTAATTTGGTAAAGACTTTTTCTTTACTAATTTTCTCTGCATTTATAGAAAATGCATTCATATTAAATAAAATCACCATCAATATTAAGAGGATTAATTTGAACCTTAAATCAAATTGCCGTTTATAATAATTCTTATTATTTAACTTTTTGAGTTTTTTCATAATTTGGATTTTGAATTAGTGGTTTAAGTTTATAACTATGTCACTTTTAACAACAGTGAAATGTTATTAATTTTTTCAATTTTTATTTACTAAGTAAAAGCTTATTAATTTTTTCATTATTTTGAATTTAAATTTGGTTGTTACTAATTATTGTTTTTTTTCATAACTATCTTTTATAGATTTTCTCTTTAGTTATACTCTTTTTTTATTTTAAAATTTCCATCTTACAAATGCTTCCATTGCTGAATAGCTTGCTAAGCCTAACTGATTATATAGAGCTGCTGTTTCTTTATTTCTATCTTCTGCTCTTTGCCAAAATTCTCTGCTATCCGATCCTTGAAACACCACGCCGTCTTTTTGTGATTGATGTTTAAATATTCCTAATCTTTTTTCTAATACTTGATCCGGACTTAACGGAACAGCCATTTCTATTTCACCAATTCCCCACTCTTGCCATGCTCCTCTGTATAACCAAACCCAACAATCATTCATAAATTCTTTTGATTTTAACCTTTTGATTGCTTCAAAAATAATATCCAAACAAACCTTATGTGTTCCATGCGGATCTGCTAAATCTCCTGCTGCATAGATTTGATGTGGTTTTATTTCTGAAATTAAGTCTACTACTAATTGAATATCCTTTTCACCAACTGGTTTTTTCTCAATTGTTCCGGTTTCATAAAAAGGAAGCTCCATAAAATGAATTTGATTATGAGACAAACCAACAAAATCACATGTAGCCTTAGCTTCTCCTTTCCTAATTAACCCTTTAATATATCTAACTTCATGAGTATCAACTTCACTAGCTTTCTTATTTTTAAGAAATTCTACTGCTTTCTTATAAATACGGTCTGCTTGAACACTTTTTATTTCAAATTTCTCATTGAAGTCGCAAACAAAATTTGCGTAACGAATAGCTTCACTATCTGAAACGGCTATATTCCCAGAAGTTTGATAACCTACATGAACTTCATGTCCTTGTTGCTGTAACCTAATAAAAGTGCCACCCATACTAATGATATCATCGTCTGGATGTGGACTAAAAATCAACACTCTCTTTTTTGTCGGTTCTGCTCTCTCTGGTCTTTTACTATCATCAGCTTCAGGTTTTCCCCCTGGCCAACCTGTAATAGTATTTTGTAATTTGTTAAATATTTGAATATTGATGTCGTATGCAGGACCCGAATCAGCCAACAAATCACTCATCCCATTTTCGATATAATCAGCATCGGTTAGCATCAAGATAGGCTTCTTTAAGTGTAGTGCCAGTTCTAAAACGGCCTTTCTTATCAGCTTATCTGTCCAAATAACTTTTTCAACCAACCAAGGTGTATTTATTCTTGTCAATTTGGAAGAAGCTTCTTTATCTAAAACAAATATTACATTATTGTGTTCTTGTAAAAAAGAAGCTGGCACTTGATTGGTAATAGTTTCTTCAACAGAAGTTTTAATGATATTAGATTTACCTTCACCCCAAGCCATTAAAATGACCTGTTTCGCTTCCATTATTTTTTTTATACCTAATGTTATCGCAGTTCTAGGGGTATTATTTAGTCCTAAAAACTCTTTACTTGCCGCTACTCTTGTAATGTGATCTAAAGCAACTAATCTTGTTTTAGAGTTTTGTAATGAACCTGATTCATTAAAACCTATATGTCCGTTTCCTCCAATTCCTAAAACTTGTAAATCTATACCACCTAAATCTTCAATTTTTGTTTCATAATTGCGACAATAATCCGCAATTTTTTCTTTTGATAGCGTTCCGTCTGGGATATTATAATTTTCTGGTAGTATGTCTATATGATCAAATAACAATTCTTTCATAAACCGAACATAACTATATACAGAATCCGGTTCCATTGGGTAATATTCGTCTAAGTTAAATGCAATTACATTTTTAAAACTTAGCCCTTCTTCTTTATGCATTCTTACTAGCTCGGCATACAATCCTTTGGGCGACGACCCTGTTGCTAGTCCTAATACACAATGTTGATTATCCTTTTGTTTTGACAAAATCAACGATGCAATTTCTTTTGCAATTTCTTTAGACGCTGAAGAAGAATCTTCAAAAACAATAGTATTGATGTTTTCGAATCTTTTTTCAAAACCTGTGGCGCTATCTATATTGCTTTTTAACATTATTTACTTTTATATATTCTCTTCTTTGTATATTATTTTCTAGACCAACTTCTATATTTATGCCCCTTATAAGCAAAAAACAAGATCATTAAATAGGCTGGAATTAGTATTAAATACGCTATCTGATTTCCGCTTTTTACTGATTCTGAATTTCCTACTGCTTCGTTAGCAATATTGATTTTATCTGCCCAAAAACCATAGAGTAACGGAAATAGGGCTCCTCCAATTATTGCCATAATAAGTAATGCACCTCCCACTTTTGTATAGCCTTGTAAATCTTGAAGTGCCATTGGCCAAATTGCAGGCCAACAAAGTGAGTTAGCAAGCCCCAAAAGAGCTACTATAACAATTACAACCGGCAAGGCTGGTAAGCCTGGTAGTTGAACCAACATATTCGGAGGGAATAGAACAATTAGAAACACTAAAATAAGGCCTAAAAACCCTGACCCTTTTAATGCATTAACTTGAGAAATATATTTTGGTATTAGTACAATACCTAAAATATAACCTATTACCATAGCGGTCATTGTAAAGGAAGTTAACTTTAGATAGAAATCTCCATTTTCACCGTAAACTCCTAATTGTTTTCCAAAGCCTCCAATCGAATCTCCAGCCAAAACTTCTGCAGCTACATACAACATCAAAGTAATGACTCCGAAGACTAGTTGAGGATAATTAAGCACATCTTTAATTTGTTTGAAAATACTTAAATGTGCTACGTGACCATCTTCATCTAAATCTATTTCTGGTAACGGGGAAAATTTAATAAAAATGGCCAAAACCAGAACAATCAATCCCATATAAACATATGGTGTTTGTAATTGCAAGGCTAAAGCATCTAATGCTTCAGATTTGGCAATATTATCCAGTAATGCAATTTTATCTTCAGTATAATCAGACATATTTGATAAAACTAATGCAGTTAATGCAAGAGGTGCTATGAACCCTGCCAATTTATTTGCAATACCCAAAACACTAATTCTTGCTGCAGCGCTATCACGTGGTCCTATTACAACAACATATGGATTGGCAGCCGTTTGTAAAATTGCTAACCCTGTACCCATTACAAATAATGCTATTAAGAAAAAACTATAAGTACGCATTCCGGCAGCAGGATAAAACATAAAAGCACCAATAGAAATGACAACTAATCCAAATGATAATCCATTTTTATAGCCAACTTTTTCTATAAGCCAAGATGAAGGAATGGCCATCACAAAGTAGGCGATATAAAATGCAAAGGTTACAAAATAAGCTTGTGATTCAGTTAATTCACAGGCTAGTTTAAAAAACGGAATTAAAGGGCCATTTAACCAAGTAACAAATCCGAAAATAAAAAATAAAGAAGTCAAAATAACCATCGGAATCAATGTGTTACTCTCCTTTTTTTTCAATAAACTATCGGTTTGTATCATTTTATTTTCTTTACTATTTTATAATTTCTTCTACACCCCAATTGAAATTTGGAAACTTAATTTTTAGATACTCTTTTACTTCAACTATATCTTCTTTTGCTGTTAAATCTGGAACATGTTCAGAAAAAGGAATTCCTAAAACAGATTTCGGATTATCTTTAAGCATATTTAATAATGCGGTCGGCAATTCTTTTTCATTTCTTTCAGGATGTACAGGGCAATTTTTTAAATAGGGATATAGCATTTCACCATCAAACTTAAAAGCATTCATACTCACCCTTAATTTACCGTCCTTATCTCTAAATTTTTCTAGATCATTAACTGGTGGTTTTTCTATAATATCGATTAGGCTATTGGATGAGTCGAATCTCGCGAGAGCAAACCTTGCAATCTTTTCTGAAGGAAATTTTAAAGCATCTCTATCATAACTAATTAGTGTATTTGAACTATTATTCCCTCTTAATTCAGCCAAAGCCTTTACCGAATATAAATTATCACTGTTACAAACAGTATAAGATTGCTTATTCAGTTCAGGGTATTGATCTATAGCTTGATATAATGCATCTGCAGTTCCAAATGGCTTAATTCTTCCTTCAGGAATATATTGAATTGCAAAAGAAATATTTAAGCCATTAAAATTGTTGTTTTTATTTTCTGATCCATAAAATTGTTTAAACAAATCTCCCTGCTCGCTTATCACGATGTATATATTTCTATACCCTGCCAGTTTTGCATTATAAAGCAGATAGTCAAGTATTGGTCTTCCATTTGGACCAACACTTATAAGCGCTTTACTTCTTCCATTAGCTTGCGCTACCTCTTCTTTACTTAAATTTTTTAATAAAGCCTCCTTTTTCATCCTTGATGAAGCACCTCCAGCTAATATTACTAAATTATGTTGCATACTAATTTTTTGATATATTATTTTGATATTCTTGCTCCAGAATCAACAGATACCCCATAAGCTTCTTTAGCTCCAGCTGCCAATATGGCTTTCACTATTGTTTCTTCATGTTCAGGCTCAGCCATAACAACGATACTACCTCCTCCACCAGAGCCTACTATTTTTGCCCCATATGCCCCTGCTTTTAATGCAGCATCAATCATATCATCTATTCTCGGAACAGTAATTTTCAATAACTCTTTCAAAACTCTGTGATGTCCATTCATCAATTCTCCAATCTTTTTTAAATCAAGAATTGGTTTGTTAAATTCTATTAAAGCTTCTTTGGTGTAATGATGGTTTTTAATTGCAGCTTCAAAATAGGGAACTAACAGAGAAGACAAACAATCACTATATTTATATATATCTTCAACTTCTGTTTTATTTAAATCGAAATTTTTAAAATTTTGTTTGACAATTTCTATTGCATTTAAGGCATTCCCTTTTACCTCAGTAAGCAGGCCTACTGTTTCCTTAGGCACACCGGAAACCCCTGTTATGAGCCCATCTAGTTCAGTACCTATTACATTACAAGAAAATGGATTTGATGTATTTATATAAACCATATTACCAACACCTATACTATAATGATCCATCATACCACCAGGCTCTCCATGTTCTAATACTTCTGAAGCATGTCCTATTTTTGAAATAAACTCAGGTGTAATTTCATTATCCACTCCAAAAGCATTCACCAAAAAATTTATCCATGCCATTAACAATGCTGATGAACTTGAAGTACCAGAATTGATAGGAATATTTCCTAACACTGTAATATCATATCCAATAGTTGGAATACACCCATATCTTTTTAAAACTCTTAAAGAAGATGCAAAATAATCTCGAGGCTCTAAAACCGGAAAATTTTCTTTAATATCAATAATTCTTACTTCATTGATATCTTGCATGTCTATTTTAAACACTCCTGTATTATTTTTTACTGCCGTTAATTTTATATACCTATTAATAGCACACGCAATAACCGGCAAGCCCAAATAATCTTGATGATCTCCGAATAAACATGTTCTACCCGGAGCAATAGAAGTTATTGTTTTTATATCAGTTTTTATATCCATTTTTGAAGCAAAATTCAGACTAAATATTGTTTAAATTGAACTAATAATGAAGCTAATGTACAGGTAAGTTTTTAATTTACAAAGAATTTTTATATAAAATGTGCTCGAACACACAAATAAATGTGCTCGAACACAAATTAAAATGTTCTCGAGCACATTATTTTAGATATAAAAAAGTATTCTTTATATTTGTCAAATGAAGAGAAAATACACCATCAAAGACATTGCAAATTTAGCAGGAGTTTCTAAAGGAACTGTTGATAGAGTCTTGCATAAAAGAGGGAAGGTATCACAAATAGCTTTAGAGAAGGTAAACAAAGTTCTAGAGGAAATTGATTACCATCCAAATTTGATGGCTAGGAGTTTAAAAAATAATAAAATATTTAGTATTTGTGTTTTGATTCCAGACCCAACACTAGATCCTTATTGGCTACCTTGTGTAGAAGGCATTCAAAATGCTAAAGCTGAGTTTATACCTTTTAATATATCTGTTGAAACATTTTATTTTAATCCGGAAAGCACAACTTCATTTTTAGAAATGAATTCGATTATTATAAACAAATCACCCGATGCTGTATTATTAGTTCCTCTATTCTTAAAGGAAACTTTAAATGTTGTTAAAAAATACAATTTATCCAACATATTGGTTACTACATTTAACAACCAAGTTCATTCAGAATATATAAAGAGTTTTGTTGGTCAAGACCTTATTCAAAGCGGTAGAGTTGCTGCGAAATTGTTTGATTCAATTATTAAAAAAGGAAATATTGCAATTATTCATATAAATGAAGTGTTTAAAAATGCAATACATATGCAAGAAAAAGAAAAAGGCTTTAGAAATTATTTCGAAGAGTTGAAAGATTCAGACTATAAAATAATAACTTGTAAATTAAAGCATCCTAATTTTGAAAGAGATTTAACTACATTTTTACAGGAAAACACTTCTATTTCCGGAATTTTTATTACCACTTCAAAAGCATATCAAGTAGCAGAACTCATCGAAAAAAAGGATAAAAATAAAATCACAATTATTGGTTATGATTTGCTAGATGAAAATATAAAATATTTGAATAATGGAGTTATTGATTTTTTAATTAACCAAAACCCAAAAAGACAGGCTTATCTCGGAACAATAAATTTAATAGAATACTTCATTTTTGATAAAGAAATTTCTAGTAAACTATTACTACCGATAGATATAATTAATTCAGAAAACGCAAAATACCACATAACATAAGGATATACATTATTCTAATAACAAAATGTTTTTATAATAATCGAATTTAGGATAATAAATAAAACAACCCGAAAGAAGATGGTATATGAAAGTTGGGTGTTTTAGATTTAGGTTTAACCCAAGAAATCCATATTGGTTTATATTCCATATCATTCTTCTTATTATATTTTGCACGAAAAATACCTACTTCTATCTTATCCTCATTAATCAAATCTAATTTTTTCAAATATTGAATATTAATTGACCCTTCAACTATAAAACCGATATCTGATATACTCGATTTTACATGTAAATCTTTCTTTGAAAAATCCCAATCAAATTCAAAATTTTTATTTGGAAAAGCTCTAAAATCCATAATCCTAGAAGATGGATCAATTTCTAAACAATAATAAGGGTTCAACCTATCGTCTTTTCTAAAAAAGAGTTCAACTCTATCAGAATTTCCAATACTATCAAAACTATGATCTGTTTTATCAATATGTATTGATGTATCACTCACCTTAAATTGAAAAAATATCTTTTCATTATCCCACAAAGCTCTAAATTCAATTTTTGTAGGTTTTTTATTATCCCATGGACTTACAAAATCCGTTATCATATTCGCTTTTTTCCATAGAATATGATCTCCATATCCATTAATTATTAATTCATTTTTTTCTATACGAATTACATTAAATTTTTTCATTTTCAGAAAGATATTATTAATTTATTAATTTCGATATTAATTAACCTATGTTCTAAAAGGGTGCAACAAAATGATTCCAATAATTCTGAGATTTGAACTCCAAAAAAGAACTCAAAGTACTTCAGAGCAAAGTTATATCAATTTATTATTTGATGAACTACCTTTTAAAATAAATACTAAACAGAAACGATAGATGTCAATTTTTTATATATAAGATAACCCAGAACAAATCTACATTTAAACTAAAGTTGAACGTAATTCGCGTTCTGGTCTGGAATAGCATTTTAAAATAGGGACTCACATTAATTATTTATTTAAATTGTACCTTTATAACTGCAAAGACAAATACAATTTATTTTTAAATAGTTCTTTTTGACTTTAGTGTGCAATTCGGTGAACATAAACGGTTAAAAGTGTTTAAGATATTCAATAATAGGGAGTTACAGAATTTTAATTAATCCTGCCACCCCGACAAAAGAAAACTTTTCATGCAAATGAAAAGTTTTTTCTTTTTAAAGAGCTTTGAGCTCGCTCAAGAAGCGATTTTAAGAAGTAAAACTCAATGGGCATTGCCCATTAAAGTTTTCTTTTAGCATCAACCCCTATTCAGGATCATGAGTAAAACGAGGTAATCCTGCCACCCCGACCATTAAAAACCTATAAATCATTTGATTTATGGGTTTTTTATTTTCATGAGGCTGAAGCTTGCTTCAAAACCGAAATGAAAATAAAAAAATAAAGAATGCGGTAGCATTTTGGTTTTTAATGAGCAATAAACCCTTAACAGGATCACGAGTAAAACGAGATAATCCTGCCACCCCGACCATTAAAAATCCATAAATCATTTGATTTATGGGTTTTTTATTTTCATGAGGCTGAAGCTTGCTTCAAAACCGAAATGAAAATAAAAAATAAAGAATGCGGTAGCATTTTGGTTTTTAATGAGCAACAAACCCTTAACAGGATCACGAGTGAAACGAGTAATCCTGCAACCCTGACTTTTTAATAAATCAATTACGAATATATTGATGTATAGTTCTAGGTTTTTTCTTTGAATATTAATTGGTAAAAATCCCAACTTATTGCCACTCAATAGTTAATCACTTTAATCTATAGGAGTTTTACCTGTCCTGGTATCAATTAGTGTATAACTGCATCCAAGACCTAAATTTTCTCCCGTACACCCTCCTCCACATTGAACGCTAGCACTACCTCCAGATACTGCATATTGCTGGCAACTATCACCATCTGATATTGATATATTAGATCCACAAGAACAATACTCTATTATATCACCATACATTCTCATCTCAAATGGTAGCTCATTTAAACGCAATTCAAGATATTCAGGATTTTTTTTTGAACTCGACAACACAATTATAAACTGCCCTCCTTTACCAGTTTTAGCCGCATAAAAAAGTTGTCCATTTCCTGGAAAAGCGTATCCTTTTTTTATTTTATAAATGCTGAGATTGGCTTTGGTCATCGCTTTCAGTTGCTCTTTATCTAATTTAAATTTATCTAATTTTTTAAATTTCATTGTTCCCCCCTTTTGAGCAAAAGAAAAGGCTACAAAGCTTATGAATACTAATAAAAATAGAACTGTTTTTTTCATCTTTATATATTTTTAGTTAATAGATGCAAATTATGCAAAACCCTAAAATAACGTCTCTATGAAACCAAGTAGAGAGATAAAATCTATGATTTCTGTTAGGACACCTTGGTAAAAAAGATATCATAGATTATTACACTCAATAGCAGTAAACTGACATTTTTAGATACCATATTACTAATATTTCTAAAGTGTAAACTTCAACACAAGTTCATGAGAAGTACCTCCGTATTTTTGAATAGGTGTTGTAGCATATTCAAAAGCATAACCTATTTTCATTTTGTTTTTCAAAATATTCGTTGTAATGAAACCGGTAAAGCTTTCATCAACCCTATAATTCATTCCGAATTCCATTTGCTCTCTAAATTGAAATGCTGTTGTTACATCTACCGATATTGGACTACCTGAAACCATTTTCATCATTACAGATGGTGTAAATACCCAAGCCCTATTTCTAAAAAAATAACCATAGCCACCACCTAAAAAAACGTGTATTTTATCTGAAGTAGTGGCAAAAGAAACTTTTTCACCTTTTAGACGTCTGTTTTTTAAAAAAGCAGGGGAAGAAAGGTGTATGTGATAATTTTCTGCTTTTATATAAAAACCAACACCAAAATTAGGATTAAAAGTATTTACATTTTCGGACAATAAGGGGTCATCATCTATTTCAAGCTTATCCGTATCTACGTTTAAAAAGGTTCCTCCTACTTTTATGCCCGCAAATAAATCAGTATTCTTTGAGAGTGGAATGCGATATGAAAAGTCGGCATAGGTATGTGTTTCTGATTGTACAAAAATCTTATCGGAAATTACATTAAAACCAATACCCAATCCCCTGCCTAAATACGTATTTGTATTAAAATTTAGTATTTCGGGCGACCCTTCAATACCTGTCCATTGGCTTCTAACACTTACTAATGCTTCAAACTTTTCATTTGTACCTGCATAAGCCGGATTTATAGCATTCATACTGTATTTATACAAACTAAAATGAAAATCTTGTTGAGCTATACTTTTAGTTGTTAATATACACAACCCTATTACGAACATTATATATTTTATATTTTTCATGTTAGTATTTTTAGTAGTTAATATAAATCCAACCTCGAATAGGTTCGTTTTTAGAGTCATTCAACTTTAAAATATACAAGTAAGACCCAATAGCTAATTTTTTCTTTCCAAAGGATTGGGATTCTCCTCCCCAATCATTTTTATAGTTTTTCACTTCAAATACCTTTGCACCCCATCTGTTGTAAATCAATATTTCAGCATTAGGGTACTGATCTATATTCTCTATTACCCAAGTATCGTTTATAGTATCTCCATTGGGTGTGAATGCTTTAGGAATAGTCACAGGATACCCAACTACGTTGACTGATCTTGTTACCTCTTCTGCAACGTTACCATTGTCATCTGTAGCACTATAAAAAATGGTATAACTGCCTACGGTATCTGCAAATTCGCTCGCATCAATGACTACTGTTGAACCATCATCAGTCGTTGCTCCAAGTTCTGTATATCCATCACCTAGTTGGATGGTTTGTGGATTTGCTCCATTTAAAGTAATAACTGGAGCATTGGTATCTACTACATTTACGATTCGTATTACCTCAACTGCTGCATTGCCATCTGCATCGGTAGCGTTGTAATAAATGTTATATGTTCCTACGGCGTCTACAAATTCGCTCGCATCAATGACTACTGCTGTGCCATCATCAGTCGTTGCTCCAAGTTCTGTATAGCCATCACCTAGCTGGATGGTTTGTGGATTCGCTCCGTTTAAGGTAATGACTGGGGCATTGGTATCTACTACATTTACGATTCGTATTACCTCAACTGCTGCATTACCATCTGCATCGGTAGCGTTGTAATAAATGTTATATGTTCCTACGGCGTCTACAAATTCGCTCGCATCAATGACTACTGCTGTGCCATCATCAGTCGTTGCTCCAAGTTCTGTATAGCCATCACCTAGCTGGATGGTTTGTGGATTCGCTCCGTTTAAGGTAATGACTGGGGCATTGGTATCTACTACATTGACTATTCTTATAACCTCAACCGCAGCATTGCCATCTGCATCCGTGGCATTGTAGTAGATATTATAACTACCTACGGCATCAACAAAAGCAGTGGCATCAATGACTACTGTTGAACCATCATCAGTCGTTGCTCCAAGTTCTGTATACCCATCACCTAGCTGGATGGTTTGTGGATTTGCTCCATTTAAAGTAATAACTGGAGCATTGGTATCTACTACATTTACGATTCGAATCACTTCTGTAGCAACATTGCCCTCTGCATCGGTGGCATTGTAGTAGATATTATAACTGCCTACGGCATCTACAAATGCAGTGGCATCAATAATTACCGTTGAACCATCATCGGTCGTTGCTCCAAGTTCTGTATATCCATCACCTAGTTGGATGGTTTGTGGATTTGCTCCATTTAAAGTAATAACTGGAGCATTGGTATCTACTACATTTACGATTCGAATCACTTCTGTAGCAACATTGCCCTCTGCATCGGTGGCATTGTAGTAGATATTATAACTACCTATGGCATCTGCAAATTCGCTCGCATCAATGACTATGGCCGAACCATCATCAGTCGTTGCTCCAAGTTCTGTATACCCATCACCTAGTTGGATGGTTTGTGGATTTGCTCCGTTTAAGGTAATAATTGGAGCATTGGTATCGACTACATTTACGATTCGAATCACTTCTGTAGCAACATTGCCCTCTGCATCGGTGGCATTGTAATAGATATTATAACTACCTATGGCATCTGCAAATTCGCTCGCATCAATGACTATGGCCGAACCATCATCAGTCGTTGCTCCAAGTTCTGTATACCCATCACCTAGCTGAATGGTTTGGGGGTTTGCTCCGTTTAAGGTAATAATTGGTGGAGTTGTATCATTACAGTTTTCGCTAAAACTGGTTTGACCATCTCTATTTGTCCATTCAGTGTTACAATAGCCTACATCACTTACTTCAATACAGGTTAAGTTTGGGTTGTTAGTACTATTAAAGTTTCCTTCAGAAATTGCAGTATTATTCCCATTTTTTACATTTAAACTTGTTAATCGATTATCATGACAATCTAAACGGTATAGTAATACATTTTGACTCACATCTAGACTTGTCAATTGATTAGAATCACAAAGTAATGTAAATAATGCTCTATTTTGGCTTACATCCAAACTTGTAAGTAGGTTATTATCACAAGACAAATGACTTAGTCCCACATTTTGACTCACGTCCAAACTCGTCAGTTGGTTCTCACCGCAATCTAATTCGTTCAAGATTGTATTTTGACCTAAGACCAAGCTCGTCAGTTGGTTGTCTGTACAACTTAATATGTCTAGTGCCGTATTTTGACTTACATCTAAGATTGAAAGTTGATTTCTACTACAATACAAAAACTCTAGAGCCATATTTTGACTCAAGTCCAAACTTGTCAGTTGATTAGAACTACAATATAATTCGTTCAAGACCACATTTTGGCTCACATCTAAACTTGTTAATTGATTATTGGAGAAATCAAGAAAAGATAGTTGAGCATTTTGACTTACGTCTAAACTAGTTAATTCGTTTTCATCACAAGCCAATAACGTTAAGTCTTTGTTTTGGGTAATATTTAATGATGTTAATTGATTAGTATTACATATAATTCTTGTCAATGCCACATTGGCACTTATATCTAAACTGTCTAAATTATTAAATGAACAAATTAAGCTCTCTAATGCTATGAAATCTTTAATACCTTCTAAACTATTGATGTCTTTACTGCTAACATTTAGACTGGTTAACGTATTTATACTATCCGTTACTACATAATCATCTAAGACATCATCATAACCTTCATCTATCAAATATTGCTCAAAATTATTGTCAGGCACATACGTTGTGCCAACTGTGACACTACAATCTTCGCTAAAACTACTTGCTGGGTCAATTGCTAACCAATTATCAGTACTGTATTGTACATTATCAACTTCTATGCAATTCAAATTGGAGTTATCTGTACTGGAATAACTTAAAATATTAGTGTAATTACCGTTTTTTATATTTAAGCTTGTTAATAGGTTATTGCTACAATCAAAATCGGTTAGAGCACTGTTTTGAGATAGATCTAGTGATGTTAACTGATTTTGGCTACAGTATAATTCTTCTAATAAGGTGTTTTGACTTACATCTAATGTGGTTAGTAAATTATCTTGGCAGTCAATTGCAATTAATATGCTATTTTGACTAATGTTTAAACTGGTTAATTGATTGGAATACACATACAATTCGACCAACGCAATATTTTGGGTAACATCTAAAGAGGTTAATTGATTACCGTTAACGCCTAAAAAAGTTAAATTCGAATTTTGGGTAACATCTAAATTCGTTAATTGATTTAAACCACAACTTAAATTAATTAATGATACGTTTTGAGAAATATCTAGATCCATCAAAAGATTACTATTGCAATTTAGGGTCGTAAGCAAAGAATTTTGGGTAATATCTAAATTTGTCAATAGATTTCGACCACAATTTAAACTTGTCAATGCCGAAAAACCCTCAATACCAGTTAGATCAGAAATACCCTCGTTTGAAACATTCAAAAATGAAATGGTATTGATATTTGCAGTTACTACATAATTATCTAGTACATCATCATAACCTTCATCTATCAAATATTGCTCAAAATTATTGTCAGGCACATACGTTGTGCCAACTGTGACACTACAGTCTTCGCTAAAACTACTTGCTGGATCAATTGCTAACCAATTATCAGTACTGTATTGTACATTATCAACTTCTATGCAATTCAAATTGGAGTTATCTGTACTGGAATAACTTAAAATATTAGTATAATTACCGTTTTTTATATTTAAGCTTGTTAATAGGTTATTGCTACAATCAAAATCGGTTAGAACATTATTTTGAGAAAGATCTAGTGATGTTAACTGATTTTGGCTACAGTATAATTCTTCTAATAATGTATTTTGACTTAAATCTAACGTTGAAAGTTGATTGTTACTACAACTAAAAGTGGTTAATGCAGTTAGTGGACTTACATTTAAACTTGTCAATAGATTGCTTCCACAATTTAAATTGATTAATGAAGTATTTTGACCTAATTCTAAACTTATTAAATCATTAGAAAAACAAGTAAGTCCTCTTAATGCCACGTTCGTTCTTACGTCTAAACTAGTTAATTCGTTGTTATAGCACGAGAACTGGATTAAATCTGTATTTTGACTAGTATCTAAAGTGGTTAATTGATTGCTATGACAAGTTAAATTGGTTAAAACGTTATTTTGACTAATATCTAAACTGGCTAGTTCGTTAGAAAAACAATTAATGTTTCTTAATAGAACGTTCGCACTTACATCTAAATTTGTTAGCTGGTTTTGACCACATTGTAAATCTGTTAACGCCAGGTTTTGACTAATATCTATGCTTGTCAATTGATTGTTATAACAAATTAATTGTTCTAAAGCCAAAAAATCTTGAATACCCGTTAAATCCGTGATACTCATATTAGAAACATTTAATACTGTAACCGTATTGATATTCGCAGTGGGTACGGAATCATTTAAAGGTAAACTGTCATAACCTTGATCTATCAAATATTGTTCAAAGTTATCATCTGGCACATAGGTTTGAGCAACTGTGACACTACAGTCTTCACTAAAACTGGTATGTTGATCTTTATGTATCCATTCTTCTGTGGAATAATCAGCATCATCCACTTCAACACAGAATAGGTTTGGACTGTTAGTAATATAGAAGTCCTCGATAATAGTGTTGGTCCCATTTTTAACACTTAAGGTGGTTAAAGGATTGTCCGTACAATCGAAATCTACCAAATTAGGATTTTGATCAAGGTTTAAAGTCGTTAATTGATTACCATTTATACCTAAATTACTTAATTCAGTGTTTTGACTAACATCTAACATTCTTAATCGATTGTTATGAAAATATAAAGCTCTTAACATGCTGTTTTCACTTACATCTATACTAGTCAGTTGGTTGTTACTACTAAATAAAGCAATCAATGCCGTATTTTGATTGATGTTTAAACTGTCCAATTGGTTGTTGCTACAATCTAAGCTTGTCAGCGCCACAAAATCTTGAATACCTGTTAAGTCAGCAATATTTTTATTGAAAACATTTAAATTTGCAATGGTATCTATACTTGCCGTGGGCACAGAATCATTCAAAACCCCAGTATCGTAACCCAAATCAATTAATGCCTGTTCAAAATTATCGTCAGGCACATAGGTATTTGCCACGGTAGCACTACAGTCTTCGCTAAAGCTAGTTTGTGGGTCGATATCTGTCCAGTTGGCGGTGGAATAGGCGGCATCATCCACTTGGATGCAGATTAGGTTTGGATTTCCAATGGTTTCAAATTCGTCAAACCAATACTTGTGTCCGTTTTTAGCATTTAAATAGGTCAATTGGTTATTTGAACAATAGAATCTAGCTAACAGCTCAATTTGACTTAAATCTAGAGAAGTCAACTGGTTATCAGAACAATCTATTCGATTCAATTCAGAATTTACACTTAAATCCAAATCCGTCAACAGGTTTGAAGCACAAAACAAATAATCTAATTGTGAATTTTGGCTTAAATCTAAAGCGTTCAGCTGGTTTGAAGAACAGTATAAACGAATTAATTGTGAATTTTGACTTAAATCCAAAGCGGTTAGCTGGTTTGAAGAACATTGTAATGTTCTTAAGTTACCATTTTGACTTACGTCTAAATCTATTAATTTGTTATAGGCACAATCCAAGAACTCTAATTTAGGATTTTGTCTAATATCCAAACTAAATATTTCATTACTAAAACAACTTAATGATTTCAACGATGAAAAACCTTCAATTCCAGTTAGATCAACAATTTCTTCATTGTTAATATTTAAATCTAAAACTTTATAGATATTTACGGTTGGAATACTATCATTTAGAGGGCCGGAATCAAGGCCTAAATTAATCAAGGCTTGCTCAAAATAATCATCGGGCACATAAGTCAAAAAATTCACGTTGGAACAGTCTTCACTAAATAAGGTTTGAGAATCTACAAATTCACCCCAATTAGATAAACTATAAAGTTTATCATCTACTTGAATACAGGTTAGATTTTCGTTGCCTGTAGTATTAAATGAAAATAAGTTGATTTCTGTATTATTCCCATTTTGTAGATTTAAACTTTCTAGCTTATTGTTTTCGCAGGTTAATCTAGTTAGGTTTACATTATTGCTTAAGTCTAAATTTGTCAATTGGTTATTCGCAGAGAACAGAGATCTCAAATTGATATTTTCACTTAAATCTAAACTAGCAATCTGACTATCATTACATTGTAAGATTTCTAAAGCTGTATTTTTACTAAGGTCTAAGGATGTTAATTGAGTTGTCTTGTCCTGAAATATGGCTACAGGTTAAAATTGAATTTAGGCTGTTAATTTATATACCATATTTGGTGTTTTAAAGTCTAAAGATAAATGTAATCTTATTTCGTTGTATAAATTAATTGCATTT
>Ga0209633_10001013_pt1 | contig 30476 bp, 24 predicted proteins | sample Cruoilmetagenom1_FD_187290 | JGI IMG/M metagenome (GOLD analysis project Ga0209633, IMG submission 187290) | Oil polluted marine microbial communities from Coal Oil Point, Santa Barbara, California, USA - Sample 1 (SPAdes) (version 2) | ecosystem: Environmental > Aquatic > Marine > Oil seeps ... | reverse complement strand
AAATATCCTCTTCAAGTGGCCCATAACCATAAATATCAAAGATGATATTTTCATCCTTTAATAAGGATGCTGCAGCAATCAGTGTATTAATCCCTTTCTTCTCTACAAAACGGGTAACAATGACACCTCGGAAGGCTTTTTTATCCTTATTTATTGAGTTGGCCCCCCCCCCACTTTTTGGCATCAGCGCAAAATCTGCGGTATTAACCGCCTGGATATTAAAGGCTATTTTATTACTTGGCACGCCACAATCTTCAATGAATTTTTTATGGAACTCACCATGTACCAGTACTTTTAAACACAGTGGATGCTGACTAATTTCTCCAATCTTGTTGCGATTTTTATTTTCATTATGAAAAATATCGACCGCATGTGGCATAAACGTAAAAGGAATATTAACTTTGACACAGGCGGGATACGCAAGACGGGTTACGGTCGGATAAGCAAAATGACTATGACAAAAATTGCGTTGATGCTCTTTTAGTAAACTTGCTAGCTCATCAGCATCTTTTACCTGATAGGAATCAACTTCAAAATCAAGATTGGCTGCCTTATCTGGCTCAATCGAATAATAAACGACAACATCATAACTCTGCTTCAGTAACCATTTGATTTCTTCCATCACAAAGGTTTGTGAAAGTGCGGGAAAGTCCCACAATACATAGGCAATTCTTAGATAATCCAGCTCATGGCAGAGACGTTCCTGAAAATGCAAATTGTAAACATGCTGGCGGTTATCATCCAGACTTACAGTGGTTGTGATGTTTTTAAGATTTTCATCATCGAGGATATAGTCCACCCCGACAAAAGGTATAAATGCAGGTATATAATACCTTGTATAACGAATAATTAATTCCCAATCAACCAGCCGTTTCAGCTTTGTATCAAATCCAGAAAACTGCTGGTACAACGACCGCTTATGCATAAATACATTGAGATCTATAAAGTTGGCATCCAGTAAATTCTTGCGATTATATTTTCGTGCCAAAATCATATTTTTATTATTATTTTGATTGTTCTTATCATGCCTTTCAAGAGCTGAATAGGCACAGTTTAGCTCATCATTTTCACTGAAGGCAGCTGCCATTATCAATAAATAATGCTCCCGCCAAATATTATCACTATCAAGATAGGCAATTAAATCACCCTTTGCTTCTTGTAGACCTGAATTTCGAGCCGCACTCACACCTTGATGATCATTTTGCAGAATTTTAATCAAACCCTCTGCTAACTGTTGCTCATATCGTTGCTTTAATAAGCTTATGCTGCCATCGGTACTACCATCATCGGCAATGATAATTTCACATGGCAAATAACTCTGCGCCAGTATTGAATCAATAGACTGACAAATACTATTTTCTCTATTCCAGGTCGGCATCACCACAGAAACCGTTATAGGTGATTCCTGTAGTTGTTCTTTGGAAAATTCGATCAGCTTAGGCGGGATACTTTTATTGACAACTTTTTTAGTTTTTTCCAGAATCTCTATTGCAGTGAGTAGATTATCCCAGCGATCTTCCGAAACAGGCCCTAATAATTTTCCAGCCTTGTTCTTAAAATTTGCCTGCGCTAATTTTGGCTTGCTGAAGGCTGTTCTTTTCCCATGCAGAACAACCGGATAAATTTTGCGCCCTTCCTTTTTACCGCTTCTTATATAATGCACCAGCGGATTGACTTTTACTCGGTCAACATCTGGATTCTTCTTTAAGTAAGTGGCAGTATTAAAAGACAAGCTAGGATTTCTCCCTTCTTTCCAGCCATACTTGCAAAAATGGATTAATGGATCTACCCCAGACTCTTTAACATCTGGGTTGATTGTCAGGTAGAAAAATGGAGAAAATAGTCCTGATTTTATAATTGAGATTCTATCTCGTATTAATCGCTTTCTACTTTTTGGGGTAAAGGGTAAAAGTTTTAATTTCAAATTAAGCGCTGACGCACTGATTACTTTATTGTGGAGCTTTTTATGGTATTTTTTATTGTTAAGCAGTTTTTGAAAAAGCTGATCACCCCATATATAACTTGCATTAAGCCTATCTAATCCTTTCGTCTTCTCCTTAATTTCATGATCTCTTTCATTGATTGTTGCGATCAATTCTCTTTCTTTTTGATAGAATGATTTTTCTAAGGCTTTAAGCTTATTCCTAACTGCAGCTATTTCTTGATAATGACCTTCAATTTTCAGGTTTTTTTCTTCTAAAGTTTTTTGCTTATCTTTGACAACTTTTTGATATTCACTTATCTCTGTATCTAGCTGATTTATTTCAGCATCCTTCGCAGTGATTACTTCTTCTTGATGCTTTTGATTGTATTGATAAAACTTTTTAGAATAATTAAATTCATCTCTGATCTGATCCAGCTTCTTTTTCATGCCTAATTTTTTATTGACCAATAGCTCTAACAGCTGGAGCAAATAAGACGGTAAATCATCAGAAATATTATCCATAGAGACCTGATGATGTTTTAGGCTTGGCGAATAGAAATTTTTTGCTTTTTGTTTTATTTCTTGTATCGCTTCAATTCCAACAAAACTGCCAATATTATCGAGAAGCACCGATAAATCCTGAAAGTCTTTATCATATTCAACTCATACGCTGGTAGTTGCGACTATAGAGTTCTGACTGCAAGAAATAATGCGACCAAAGCATCAGGCCTTTTTCGACTGGAATCCCATCTCTTTCTAGCAATGAATGTGCAACCTCTAAAGGGCTGCGATAGGTAAATATCAGGCGAATACTGATCTCTAATTCATTCAGTGCCTGCTCCCAGATAGGGAATAAAATACAGATTCGGGGGTCTTTAATAATGAGCTTTTTTACATATTTAAGCTCAGCCTCAATGACTTTTTTAGCTTCTAATACATATTCTTGAAATTTACTCTTATCAATATTTTCTACTACAAAAGAGTAGTCATGCCAGCTACTTTTATTTTCTCTAAGGATTTTTTCATTTAACAAATAGATTTTATTATTTTCAAAATAACCTTTCGGGTTATCTTTTGTAGGGGGCATCAAGTCAGCCCCGACATAACCTCCAAAGAGAGAGACCAACCCCGTTAGAACTGAGGTTCCTGATCTGTGCATCCCCAAAATTACAATACATTGTTTCATTCTTAAACCAGTTTCAAATTATCACTGTGGATACAGGTGGTTTTTAACTCATTCATATCAGCCCACGCATTGTTTACCATACAAGTGCGACAAATCAAAATCAGCCAGCCCTATCTACTTGAAAAGAAAATACACAATCTAACAAGTTAATCAATCGACTGAGTGACTTATTTAGAAAAAAAAGATCGATACTAAAAAGTGGGGGGGGTGCCATATACTATTTTTGGTATTCTATTTCCACATCTAGAAATTGTTGTTAATTAATGTAAAGCCTGCAGAGCTTTATCAACAGATTGCTGAAGTGCATCAATTCGCTCTGACATATTTGAATCAAGCTTTGGTTCCCTTTTAGTCATCATTAATTCGTGGGAAATATTGATCGCAGCCATCACAGCAACTCTATCAATACCTAGTGCTTTGCCACCTTCTCGAATTTTCTTCATGCTCTCATCTACATGTTTGGCTGACATCATTAAAGACTCATGCTCACCTTCAGGACAAGAAATTTTATATTCTTTTTCCAGAATCCTTACCGTTACAGGAATTGTCTGTTTACTCATGAATCACTCCTCAAGATGCTTTATCCATTGCTTTTAATCTATCCACCATTGCCTCAACCTTGCCTCTAACCTTATCATTTTTAGTCTGTAAGTCAGAACGCTCTACCATTAGCTGACTATTGCTGTTTTTATAAAGCTCATTTTCATCCGATATCTTTTGGCAATAAATTAAAAGCTTACCTACTGATGATTCAAGCTTATTAATTTTTTCTTGTAATGGTGAATTATTAGAATCCGTCATAACTTGTATGTACCTGTATGAAATTGACACGAGTAAAAAAGCATATTCAGCAGAAAGCTGTAGGAGTATTCCACATATATTCTCACAAAACAAATTCAAAGGGCTGAGTAGAATTTAAACAAGCAAAGAAAATACAGTTTATTATTAAGTAAATTTACTTAGAAAAACGTCAAAAGAAGCCCCTAATAAGAATGCGCTAATATACTGATTTAAAAAGAATTAAAATAATCCTGACAAATCTTGAAATATGGTCTTTACTCTGTGTAATATGCGTCCGTTCATTTGACTTTTTAAAGGAAAAGCAAATGACGCTATTAATTTCAATTCCACATATAGAAGAGCAAAATATAGTGCAAAGATTTGGTTTCATAGTACATTCAAAAAATCTTAGCTTCACCCTTAGGTTAAGCGGGTATTTTTAGGATGTGCTATGGAAGCAAAGATTTATACTAGATTTGTTTTTCTATATGTGGAATTGGAATAAACCCCCTACTAAAATTTAAAGAGGTATACCAATGAAGAAGAGTGTTCTATTCGGTCTTGCAACTGCTGTTATGTTCAGCACATCAGTTCAGGCAGATACACTAGAAGATGTTAAAAAAGCCGGCGTATTAAAGTGTGGCGTAAGTACAGGTCTTGGTGGTTTCTCAGCTGCTGATGACAAAGGTAACTGGAAAGGTCTTGACGTAGATGTATGTCGCGCTGTTGCAGCTGCTGTACTTGGCGATGCTAGTAAAGTTAAATACAACCCTTTGACTGCAAAAGAGCGTTTTACTGCACTTCAATCTGGTGAGATTGACATGCTTTCACGTAACACTACTTGGACTTTGACTCGTGATGCGTCTCTTGGTCTTAACTTTGCTGGCGTTAACTATTACGATGGTCAGGGCTTCATGGTGACTAAAGCGCTTGGTGTTGATAGCGCACTTAAGTTAGACGGTGCCGCAGTATGTATTCAGGCTGGCACAACAACTGAGCTTAATCTTGCTGATTACTTCAAAGCTAACAAGATGAAGTACAAAGCTATTACTTTTGATACATCTGATCAAACCATAAAAGGATTTGAAGCAGGTCGTTGTGACATGTTGACATCTGACCAATCTCAGCTTTACTCTCTACGCATCAAGCTAGCTAAGCCTGACACTGCAATTGTTCTCCCAGAAGTTATTTCTAAAGAGCCTCTAGGTCCTGTTGTTCGTCAAGGTGATGACAAATGGTTTAATATTGTTCGTTGGTCTCTAAATGCAATGATCAATGCTGAAGAGATGGGTCTAACATCTAAGAACATCAAAGAGATGAAAGACAGCAAAGATCCTTCTATCGGACGAATGATGGGCGGACAAGGTGAGAAGCTTGGTCTTGATGACAACTGGTCTGCAAATATCGTTGAGCAGGTTGGTAACTACGGTGAAAGCTTTGAAAGAAACGTAGGTGCTGGTTCTCCTCTTAAGATCGGTCGTGGTCTTAATGCTCTATGGAGCAAAGGCGGCATCATGTACGCTCCACCTATTCGTTAATAGGTTTTGACAAAAAGAGTCTGCAATTTGTAGGCTCTTTTTTTGTTCCTAAATTAGTAATTTGTTTTTTGTATTTACAATTAAAAATGAGATTACTAATTTAGAAGCATTCTTTTTAAGAAGCCTCTGATTAAGTTGATAAAATTTAGACGCAGAAAAAGTGTCTGTATTTTTCAGGATGTGAGCGAGAATAGTTGTTCTATTGTCGCGAACTACGTGGGAAGTATAGGCACTTTTGGCAAGTCTAAAGTTATTAGACTTGATCAGAGTCTTCCTTAAATATTTTCACTCAACAATATGGCTTTTAATCTATGAGCGACCCTCGACATAATAGCAGTGAACTACCCAGTAAACCGCCTATTTGGAATGACCCCAAATACCGTGCGATGTTTTTTCAGATACTTTTAGTATCAGCACTTGCCTACTTCTTTTATACCATTGTTCAAAACACCTTGGATAATATGACAGCGCGTGGTGTTTCTACAGGCTTTGGCTTTATGTCAGAACCTGCGGGCTTTGATATTTTACAAACACTTATTCCATTTGACTCTACTTATAGTTTTGGACGCTCATTTCTAGTCGGTGTATTGAATACGCTCTTAGTAACAGGGCTTGGTATTATTTTTGCCACCTTATTAGGATTTATCATTGGTGTAGCTCGCCTTTCAAATAACTGGCTAATTTCAAAAATTGCTACAGTTTACATTGAAACTTTTCGAAACATTCCATTATTGATTCAAATTATTTTTTGGTATTCGCTAATCGTTGGTAGCTTACCAGCGGTTAGGAATAGCTTTTCGTTGTTTGATAGCTTCTTCTTAAACCAGAGAGGCATCAATATTCCAAGCCCTATTTATGAAAGTGGCTTTATATACACTGGTATAGCTATCATTATCGGCATAATAGGTAGCTTTGTTCTTAAATGGTGGGCTAGAAAAAGACAAGAAGCAACGGGGCAACAATTTCCTGTTTTCCTATCCATTCTGTGCTTAATAATACTATTGCCATTGTTAGTATTCTTTATTACTGGGAGCCCAATAACATGGGATGTTCCAAAACTTGGCCGTTTTAATCTACAAGGTGGTGCAACAGTTATTCCTGAATTAGTAGGATTACTTATTGCATTAACAATATACACCGCAGCATTTATAGCTGAAATTGTACGCTCAGGGATCAAAGCGGTAAGCCACGGGCAATCCGAAGCAGCACTTTCTGTAGGATTAACACCGGGTCAAAACTTAAGACTGGTCGTTATTCCTCAAGCCTTGCGTGTCATCATTCCTCCCTTGACGAGTCAATATCTAAACCTCTTTAAGAACTCATCATTAGCGGCAGCGATTGGCTATCCCGATTTGGTGGCAGTCTTTATGGGAACAACGCTGAATCAAACAGGCCAAGCTGTAGAAATTGTGGCAGTAACAATGGCAGTTTACCTTTTAGTTAGCCTGCTTATATCAATGTTTATGAACTGGTACAACGCAAGAATGTCGTTGGTTGAGAGATAAGGGAAGAAATAATTATGTACGTAACTGATAAAATACTTCCTGAATTAGCGGCTCCTAGTAATTCGAAAGGAATTGTTCACTGGTTTAGGGTTAACTTATTTAACGGACCGTTTAATACGATATTCACGTTGTTGGCTGCCTATGTTTTATATAAGGTATTACCACCAGCAATCGAATGGGCATTTATTGATGCAACATGGTTTGCTGAAACAAGTAGCGAATGTAAACTTGAAAATGGTGATAGAAAAGATGGTGCTTGTTGGGCATTTATCACCAATCGTTTTGACCAAACAATGTATGGATTTTATCCGGAAGCAGAGCGCTGGAGACCAAATCTTGCCGGTATAATGCTGGTATTACTAACCATTCCCCTCTTCTTTGAAAAGATGCCTAAAAAACAATGGCTGGGCGGATTCATTCTTCTAGTCTTTCCATTCATCGCCTACTTTTTAATTCGTGGTGGCTCATTTGGATTAAGCATTGTAGATACTGGTAAATGGGGTGGCTTAATGCTTACCCTTATTATCTCACTGGTTGGCATCCTGTTTGCTTTGTTTTTTGGTACAATCTTAGCGCTAGGCAGACGTTCAAACATGCCGATTGTAAAATCATTAAGTGTTGTCTTTATCGAATTTTGGCGTGGTGTTCCATTGATTACGGTTCTTTTCATGTCATCAGTAATGCTTCCCCTATTCCTCCCAGAGGGCACAACCTTCGACAAACTAGCCCGTGCAATGATTGGTATTATTTTGTTCCAATCTGCTTATGTGGCTGAAGTGGTTCGTGGTGGCTTACAAGCCATTCCTAAAGGTCAATACGAAGCAGCTGCTGCAATGGGCTTAAGCTACTGGAAAAGCATGTTCTTAATTATTCTTCCACAGGCAATGAAATTGGTTATTCCAGGATTGGTAAATACCTTTATTGCGCTATTTAAAGATACAACTCTCGTATTGATTATCGGCCTTTTTGATCTCTTAGCCATTATCGAGAACGTACTTGGTGCAGATAATGCATGGTTAGGATTCCACACTGAAGGATTGGTATTTGCTGCCTTTGTGTTCTGGTTATTTTGCTTTAGCATGTCACGCTACAGTATGGCGTTAGAACGAAAACTAGATACAGGACATCGTAACTAATATACCTAATGAGGCGCTAATCAAGTCCAATAATTTTAGACTGCTAACTTTAGCGCATAAACAATAGAACAAAGAAAATTTTTAATATTTATTGAGAAGATATTATGGAAAACAACGCACAATCAACTTCGAATGAAAAGTACGCGATTCAATTAATAAATATGAATAAGTGGTACGGTGATTTTCATGTACTAAAAGATATTAACCTCAATGTTAAAGATGGCGAAAGAATCGTCATTTGTGGGCCATCGGGTTCGGGAAAGTCAACCGTTATTCGGTGTATCAACCACCTTGAAGAACATCAGAAAGGTCAAATTATTGTTGGTGGAGAAGAGATTACAGGTGATGTAAAACAACTCGAACGTTTACGTACTGATGTTGGCATGTGTTTCCAGCATTTCAATTTATTCCCACATTTAAGTATATTAGACAATCTAACGCTTGCACCAATCTGGGTCAAGAAGACACCAAAAGCAGAAGCCGAAGAAACGGCAATGAAATATCTTGAGCGCGTAAAAATCCCAGATCAAGCCAATAAATACCCAGGCCAGTTATCAGGTGGTCAACAACAGCGTGTGGCCATTGCACGAAGCTTATGCATGGATCCTAAGGTTATGTTATTTGATGAGCCAACCTCAGCACTTGATCCTGAAATGATATCTGAAGTATTAGATGTAATGATTGAACTTGCAAACGAAGGGGGTATGACCATGCTTTGTGTAACACATGAAATGGGCTTTGCGAAGAAAGTTGCTGACCGTGTTATCTTTATGGATGCTGGGCAGATTATTGAAGAAAACACACCTGAAGAGTTCTTTAATAACCCTCAATCTGAACGTACGCAACTATTTCTCAGTCAGATTATTGATCACTAATGGAATATCTCTAATTGATCATTCATCTCGATCAAGGAGATTCGCCATTTAATCTTTGAGTATTAATTTTTGATTCGCCTTTTCTACCTCTACACGTTTCTCAATAAGACGTGTAATGGTTACGAGTAAAACAAGCCCTACAATCATGTATTGCCCTACAAAAAAACGACTATCGAATAATGGAAATAGCAGGTAATGAGAAAGCACATAGAGTATTGATATCAATGTAAGAACAAACATTGGTTTTGCTAATGAGTCATAAAATAAAGTCGTTAGTGAAGTACCTGTTTTACGAGAAAGAAGTTGTATATTTATCTGTAGGAATACAACTGCTTCAAATAATAAAGTGGGAATATCATGCAAGAATAAAGACAGATTGCTTAGTAGCGCATAGAAGTATTGTTTTAAACTAATACCGTAGCTTGAGTACACCTCTGGATGTGTAGCCTTCATATCTGATACAAGAGCATAATAAAAAACAGTACTCCATCCATAGTTTCCCGTATAGTTATTAATAAAAAGGTATACGCCAATTGATAAGAGCAAAGTTAATACACTTGCTACTCTCAAACCATCCTTAAACATAAACAGGTAAAAAGTAAAAAAAGCAACTAGAAGAATCATATCAGTTCGAACCAGCACAGATATAATCAAAAGCGGAAAAACAGCCCACCATTTTTCTTTTAAAAATGCGAAACAAATCAACCCCATCCAGAAAAAAGCAAGTGAGTCAGCAGTGACGATTTTTGCCACATCATGCACTCCAAAAATAATGAAAAATATTGGAATAATAAGCCAGAAAAATGGATGTATATATTTTTTAAAGACATAGAAATAAAGTAAAAAACCTGTACAGGTCAATACAGCAGTAACAATATGTGAAGCAACAAAAATATTAACGCCCATTTTCACAAGCCCTAATATTAATAAGGTAAACATAATGCGAATTTCATAGAATGGTATTTGTTGGCTAAAAGCTTCAGGGTCAACGAGCATTGTTTCACGATAACTATGCCCAGTTGTCAGTTCTTGATATTCCTCATCGGTGGCATATTCTTTAAATTGCTTATAGATAGTGCTATGTATGTAGTTTTTATCAGTATTTTCCAATGAGGTTGCAGAAGCCGCATAGCCCAACATATCCCAATTCTGGGTGGGAGAATTTAATGTATATGTAAATATAAGAAGGATTATTAGAAGGATTAGCCCATGGGCTAGCCTGAAAATAATCGGTTTATTATCTACGAAATTATTATAATTTATAATAGGAAGCATGACTTAAAGTAATTATTTATATCCAACGTTTGTTAATCCATTTTTCTGGAGACAATCTGAAACAATGAAAAATAAGATGCAAAAATACACTTTTCTTAAAACCCGATGTTCTGCTTAATAAAACAATAATAATTATTATAATGCCTGTATGAATCAGTGTCGCTAACAAATCTTAGTTTCCCTAAATTCAAAAAGTAAGAATAGAAGGAGAAAGCATACTAAAACCCAGATAAGCTGGCTAAAAGCTAATATCTTTAACGTACTCTAATCACACCCATTTTTTACTAGTATATTTTCATACTGTTTAGCTATTTTATTTACAGCAAAATCATGCGCTCTTTTAAATGCTTTTTCCTGATAATCAGCACAAAGTCTGTTGTTGTCTAACAAAGTAACAATGGCTTCTTCCAGTCGATCAACGTCTCCAACTGGAAATAAAACGCCATATTGAGCTTTCTCTAGCTTATTTTGTAATTGATAGGTGACATCAGTTTCAGGAGCCAATATCTCTCTTGGGCCACTTGTACAATCGGTCGACACAACAACTGTTTTACATAACATGGCTTCAATTAAAACATTTGGAAAGCCTTCCGTTTCAGAGGTAGAAATAAATAGGTCGCATTTTCTTACAAATTTGAACGGATTATTAACCTGGCCAAGAAAATGAACTCGATCCGCAATAGATAATTTTTTAGTTAGCACTTTTAGTTTATCAGCAAGCTCTCCATCACCCAGTAAAACAAGCTCCACACTCTCAGGCAATCTTGCCAAGACTGTTATAATGTCACTAAAGCGCTTTAAAGGGATTAATCGGCCAACAGTCACCAAATAGGTTTTTTCTTGTTTAAACTCAAACTCAATAATTTTTTCGGCTGAGGAAGAAAGAACCGTATCAATTTCATAAGGGTTATAAATAACAGTGGAATTTTCAGGGGATGAAAATAACTGATAGTAATCATCCAACATTTTTTTGGAGATACAAATCAATTTATCTGCTTTGGGATAAAGATAGCGCATTAAAAAAAGATTCAACTTTCCAGCAATACCAGAAGACAAGTATCGGGAGGCAACACTATGATTAACTATCTGTACTTCATGTTTTGCGCCAAATAGCTTACTTAAAGAATTAACGTAGTTTGATCGAAAAAGATGGCTTTGCACCAGGCTTACCTGATTCCTTTTCACATATTGTTTCAGTTTCCATGCATGATAAGGAATATAAAGCATATTTACTAACCCAGGGGCGCTATTATTCATTTTAGAGAGGTACACCATATTTACCTTATCCGGTAACTGGTACTTATTATTTTCTGTGAGACTGATTATAGTCACATCATAATCTTCATCCAGAAACCATTTAACAAGTGCCAGCAAGACCCTCTCAGCTCCACCTTTGCCTAATGCATTTATTAAAAATGTAATGCGTACCTTTGAGTTTTTAATCATAATCTATCCAGTAATAACGTGATGTACCATATTCAGTTATTGCAACGCCATCAAGCAGTTTATACAAATTAACCTTTAATCCATGATTTTGATACATCTAGGATATTTTGGTTTCCTATAGTTTTTCTTTATGATAATTTTCAATCGGAATTTAGAATTTAATCTAATAATCGGGTAAAAAAGAATGGCTCTTATTTCATATATTGGTGGTGAAGACGTCCGTATGAGGATTCCCATTCTTTCGCTATTAAAGAAACGTGGATATCAAGTTGAAGCAATTGGAACCAATGACAGCAAAGCTTTTACCAAAACTGATATAGCATATTTTGATTATCCACTTAATCGTTGGTTGTCACCATTTGCAGACAAGCAAAGCAAGCAACACCTGTCTAAGTTATTAAGTACCAACAAACCGGATATAATTCATTTGTTTGATACAAAACCAGGTGTATTAGTACCAAAAGTTGCGAAAAAATCAGGTGTGAAATTTGTTGTTCGCACGGTAACTGGCATGGGTTATATATACTCTTCTAACTCTTTATTCTCTAAAATGTTGAGACCTTTTTACCGAATGGCTCAGAAAAAAGCAATTTCTCAGACCGACGTGGTTATCTTCCAGAATACGGATGATCAAAAGTACTTCGAGAAACATAAGTTAGTGAGTGCTGATAAGAGCGTCTTAGTTCGAAGTTCTGGCTTACCCGTTGATGATTTTGTTTCAAAGCAGGCCGATGCAAAAACTAAAATAGCGATGAAAGAAAAACTCAATATCAAAGAAGGCGATGTTGTTGTAACTTTAATTGCCCGGCTGGTAAAGGATAAAGGTATATTGGAATATCTAGAGTCCGCCAAACAATTAGCTCACAAACCAAATATTAAGTTCTTACTGATTGGTCCGCTGGGCACTGAAGGTAAGCAGGCAATCTCGAAAGAAACCATAGAGTCATACTCTCAATATATTAACTATGTTGGTTCAATTAGTAATGTGGCTGAGTATTTATCTATCAGTGATATTTTTGTGTTGCCTACCTATTATCGTGAGGGTTTACCACGGATATTATTAGAAGCAGGTTCACTTGGCCTGCCATTAATTACAACAGATATGCCAGGTTGCCGAGATGTAGTCACGGATGGCTGGAATGGCTTGTTAGTTCCTACGAGAGATTCAAACGCGCTTGCAAAGTCTATAGATACATTGGCTAGCAATGAAAAGATGCGACTCGAAATGGGAGAGAAAAACCCGGAGTTTATTAAGAATAATTTCGACTTGTCTATTGTTGAAAAAGCTTACAGCGATATTTATGCAGACTTGTTAAATGACCTCTAATCAAGTCCTATAACTGATATCAAAAAGTGGGGGGGGTGCCATTGAGGAAAACGCAGAAAAAAGCGCACCACTCGTTTCTTTATTGTACAAAATCCAATCAATTTTACATGCTTTTCTTTCGTCCCAGAATACTTTCACAACTTCATTGAAATTTCTCTCTTTTTCGTCATTTATAAAGGTTTTCAGACTCGAAATCCCATACTTGTGCGGAGCGCGAAGCCATAGCATGCCCCCCCACTTTTGAATGATAGCTCGTTAGCTTTTTTAACGACTGCTAGAATTTATGCAAGGCTCAGCATCAGCTATGCCATCCACCTTTCAAACCACATTTCAAACATCAATATACGCCAAAGCTTTGCAGCACTTTCTTTGTCGCCATTTAAGTATTTATCTCTTATTTTTACCACTTCTTCAGCGTTAAAAAGCCCTTCTTTCTGAAGACGGTTTCGATCAAGATAAACCATAAAATATTCTTTAAGCTCATCTCTAAACCATTCTGTAATGGGAACACCAAACCCTTGTTTGGGTCTATCCATCATCTCTTTTGGTAAATATTTATGGGTGATTTCTTTTAATAGCCACTTCTGCTGACCGTTTCTATATTTAAAATGAGAAGGCAATTGTGCCGCATATTCTATAATACGATAATCCAGTAGCGGCTCTCGCCCTTCCAGGCTAACACTCATTCCCGCACGATCTACCTTGGTCAAGATATCATCAAGCATATAGGTCTTATAATCTACCGCCAGCATATGGTTAATCTCATCATTATGATCTGAAACTTTGTCATCAAAATGAGTTGGCATTTCCAGTGTCGGTTGTTTGAGTAATCCCTGAGTTTGCTTAAAAGTAAAATACTGGCTGGTAAACTTCATAATATCCACTGCACTTTGTGCAGTTAAAACATTTTTGAGTTTCCGGTATTTTGTTTCAAAATTATAAGTGTTCTTTAAAAAGGGAATACTATTTGGGTCAACCGCATTCATACCTGATTTAAACAATGATTTGACCGCATTAGGAATTTTTGAAAATCGATTATAATGCTGTAAAGAAGTATGGTGTTTGGAGTATCCGGCAAATAATTCATCACCTGCATCAGCACTTAGGCTAACGGTTACATCCTTCCTCGCCAAAGCGCTCACTAGCGTTGTCGGAATTCCCGACACATCACCAAATGGCTCATCATAGATTTCACATAATTTTGGAATAATCTCCAGGGCATCTTTTTGGGTACAGTAATACTCAGTATGATTTGTGCCCAAATGTTTCGCCACAGCCTTCGCATAAGGCGCCTCATCAAACCCTTTTTCATGAAAGCCAATCGTAAAAGTGTTTATTTTATTAGCATTATCTTTTTGTAGCATCGCGGTAACGATAGAGCTGTCATAACCACCGCTTAAAAACACACCAACGGGTACATCAGCAACCATTCTGTAGTCAAAAGCTGATTTGAGAAGTTTTTCAGTTTCCTCAATTGCCTCGTTATCACTTATCTTAAGCTTCGGTTTATTATAGAAATCCAATACATCCCAGTACTTAATATCTTCTATCTTTTGTGTTTCCAGATCAATTTCCAGATAGTGACCCGCATTAAGCTTATGTGTGTCTTGAAAGATAGTATAAGGCTGAGGAATATAGCCATATTGAAGGTAAAGCGTTAGTGCATTTCTATCTATTTCTTTATCAAAATATTCACTTTCATGAAAAGATTTGAGTTCACTTGCGAATAAGAAAACATTGTCTTTTTTATAATAAAATAATGGCTTAACACCCGCCCTATCTCTTATAAGCGTTATTTTTTTGGTTTCTTTGTCATAAAAGGTAATGACAAACATGCCATTAAACTTATCAACAGCCTTAATGCCCCATCGATGATAAGCCTTTAAAATGACTTCAGTATCACTGTCGGATTCAAACTTATAATTCTCGCGCTTTAATTCCTCACGTATTTCTTTAAAGTTATAAACCTCCCCGTTATAAACCAGCTCCAGATTCTTATACGCCATTGGTTGATGACCATGAGAAGAAAGATCCATAATAGATAATCGTCTATGTCCCAAACCAATTGCGGCTTCGTCCGTATCATAGAAAGAATAGCCACTATCATCCGGGCCTCTATGATGTAGAACATCTGTCATACTTTTTAAAGTAGACATATCCATTTTTTTATTAAAATCTACAAACCCGGCGATACCACACATATTAAACAAAACCTTACATAAGAATAATTAATATTATATCCAATTCCACACATAGAGGAGCGAAATAGAGTGCAAGCATTTGGTTTCACAGTATATTCAAAAAATCTAAGCTTCACCCATAGGTTAAGCGGGCATTTTTTGGATGTGCTGTGGAATTAAAGACTTGTGCTATATTCGTTTTTCTATGCGTGGATTTGGATTATAACGTATCCCAGCCAGTTAACTTAAAAGTTATTCCCAGTGTCGCTGTTATTCCGATAACTTGCCTTTTGCATAAAAAAGCACTCAAAAAACAGCTGATTATTGAAATGAGTTTGTGAAAGTATTCTGGGACGAAAGAAAAATATAGAAAAATTGTTCAGGTTTTAACTATTTTTCTGAGTTCCACGAATACTTTCACAGCCTCAATGGCACCCTCCCTAGTTTTTGGCATCAGCGGAATCATAAATAACTTAACGATAGAGTAATGCATGGCACCCTCTCCAGTTTTTAGTATCAGCGGATTGCGTGGCACCCTCCCCACTTTTTGGGATCAGCGGATTGCGGGGAACCCTCCCCTGTAGATTAAGGTTGTTACACAAGAGATTTCGTCTGTAATTAAAGGCTAACAGGGCACTGAATTTATCTAATACTCAATTATTCAAAGCGTAAAAACTTAACTTTTTCCCGGGATATTCTCAAACAGATAACTATTCGATAAAATTATATCGTCTAGAAAACTACTTTTTAACGACGATACTTTGCAAATAGCCATAAGCCCAGACAATGGAGGTACCAGATGAAACTATCAGAAAATTTAGAACAAAAGTTAAGATGTCCAGCAACAAAAGAAAAACTAATAAGAAAAAATGAATTTTTTGAGTCCGTAAAAGACTCAAGCATTCGCTACCCAATAGTCGATGGGATACCAGTTTTAATCGATGACAAAAAAAGCCTTTTTGCTGTTGATGATTTTAAACAAAAAGTAAATACCACTTTTAATTTAAAGAAACAAAGTATGTTAAAGGAAACACTTTATGAACTTATCCCAGAAATAAGTATTAATCTAAAATCAAAAAAGAATTACAGCAAAATTATAGAGATACTACCAAAAAACGCCAAGATCTTGATCGTCGGGGGAAGTATAAAAGGTTATGGTATGGATCCTATTTATGATAATGAATCATACGAAATTGCTAGCTCCGATATTTCATTTGGGCCATATGCAAACTTAATCAGCGATGCGCATGACATCCCGTTTGATGATGAAGTCTTTGATTGCGTTATTATACAGGCGGTTTTGGAGCATGTAGTGGAACCTGAACGATGTGTCGGAGAAATCCATCGGGTATTGAAAGATTCCGGTCTTGTATATGCTGAAACACCGTTCATGCAACAAGTACATATGCAACAATATGACTTTACACGATTTACTCATCTGGGGCACAGAAGACTATTTAGATACTTTGAAGAAATTAGTAGTGGTCCAGTCGGTGGGCCAGGTATGGCTCTCGCATGGTCTTATACCTATTTTCTCAGGAGTTTTGCAACGAAACACAGAATGTCACGGCTGTTAATTTATTTTGGTCAGTTTACTTCTTTCTTCCTTAAGTACTTTGATTATTTTTTAGTTGATAAACCAGGCTCATATGATGCAGCATCCGGACTATTTTTTATGGGAACCAAGAGTTCTGAAGCGCTATCTGATAGAGACTTGATTAAACAATTTAAAGGTGTACTTTAGATCTAATCAAGCAAGAAGAATACACTAGTTTTAAAGGTGCGAATCAAGCTACCTAAAACAATCAATACATCCTACAATCACGTGGAACTCGTGCAGGTGCTTAATCGTTGGGGCCTTCACCGCAATAACGGGGATGAGTGTTATTCACATGGCACCCCCCCTAGTTTTTTAATGAGCTTGCCGTTTTGTTGTTTAAAACGGACAACTCAGTTATTAGAGTGAAACCGTTAGCATCAGCTATTTGAGGCTTTGGTTTGCTATTTAAAATGAGCACCAATCCCATCGAAATTACTGCCTGCAACTGGCTTTAAGAAGTTTGCAGATTTTCTATCTGTACTGATAAATTCTGCTTCACCGCCAACATCCCAGGAATTATTGCTACCACTTCCTTCAAGATAATCTCCGTCTGGGTTAGCAGAAGAAATATTATTTGTTGCGACATTATCATTTGAACAGGTCCAAAAACCTATGGTGCCATTATTGTATGATGTATTATTTTGAATGCGTACTCGTTTACCATGATTACAGCTAACACCTTCAGATTTATTATTGAAAACAATATTATTTCTAGCGATTGCCCCAATACCTACTGTTGATGCAAGTGCAGAAGGATAAGCACCACCATTATTTCTAACGCCACCTAGTTTAATGCCATTACCGTCACCATCGCCTCTGCCCTGATTGTAGACTAGGTTATATTCTACAATGGTATAATTTGAGATCCAGGTATCAATACCATCATCAGAATTGCTGTATACGGTATTATGTGAAATCAGATTATTAACCCCGTGGCTAACAGCAATTCCATCCGCATTATTGCCATCATTATAACCACCCTGACCTGTTAATCCGGCATCTGAGTTGCCATGAATAACATTATGACGAATTATATTATTTGAACCGCCTGTGCTACTTGGACTTGGGCCATCCGTGCCATTGGTAATGTGAAGACCACTTCCGTTATTGTTATATATTTCGACGCCTTCAATAATATTATAATTCCCATTAACACGAATACCTGCTGCAGGCATACCTGACACATCAATATTCCGTATTGTTATATAATCATCATTAAGATAAATCCCAGTTTGTATCGCATATCCACGTGGCAATGAGGAACCATTAAAGATGGCTTTTTCACCCGGGTAGCTTTCATAAGTGATGGGGGCGCCAGCGCTTCCCCCAGAGAGCAACAATGCCTTATTATTATCCAAAGTCAGACTATAAACTCCACCTCTAAAGAACACCACATCGCCTGCTTTCGCCTTTTTAAGGGCAGTACTGATACCACATGGGGATTCCTCACTACAATCATCGCCAGCGCCATTTTGATCAACAAAAACAGTGCCCCGTGAAAGTGCTGATGCCGGAATCTGACTCGCTCCAAAACCACTAGTACTCACAGGTGCAGTGACGGGTTCATCAGGTGTTATAGGCTCTTCCGTTGCTGTAGGTTGCTGGGTTTCTGGTTCTGCTGTAACAGCAGGTTGTTGAATTACGGACTCATCAGAAAGAGTAGCAACTTCTGTTACTATTGCTTGTACTTGTAATGCATTAGATTCTACTGCTTTACCTTCTTTTCCCTTTGAATCTAGCGGATGAACCCATGCTGTTATTTTTGTACCCTCTAAACCTTGTGGAATAAGTAGAGTTTTCTTGTTTCCTCGTTGTAACTCCTTGTTTGCTGTCGTCCATGCAATAATACTATTACCTTCAATATCTTTATCGGCATCTTTAAATGTATAGTTAAGCGTTAAAGTGCCGCCTGCTTTCGCCGTACCACTTATTAATACTTGCGAAACTGAGGGAGCATTATTGTCAGGCGCTGCAACAACCTCTATCACTCTTGACTCGCTAGATTTATTTTTATACTTATCAATTGAGTTATAAATAATAATATATTTCCCAACTTTCGTATTATTTACTTCACCTACTGTCGTTACTTGCACGACACCATCCTTATCATCGATGGCTGTGGCACCAGGATCAGTGTATTTATTTCCCTGTATCAAGGTTATTGGATTACTTCCTAGAAGAGATATTACCGGTGGGTTTGTATCGGCTTTAATTTCAACAACTGGCGTTTCATTTATTTTTACGGTTGACTCGTCATCAATCGGTGATGACGGAGCTAAGCTGCTCACGAGCGCTTGTATCTCATCTAGTGTATCAACATCTTTTTTGTTTGATGTAGCAATCAACTTATTAAGTTCAGCAAGATTTGTTATATTCACTCCAATTATTTCAGCGTCAATGAAATCTTGAACCACTAAAGCAGGACCTTGACCTTCTGCATATTGAGTCATTTTCTCTAGCGCAGATCTTTGAATGTCACTTTCTCCATGCGCGGAAAATTCATCTACTCCCGAGCTTCCACAAGCGGTCAATACGAGCGATAACACAATTGATATAATTAATTTGAGGTGAATTGATTGATTCATAGAATTTTCCCTATTCTTATTTTTTTTGAAGTCATGGTTTTTTATTATTACTTGTAGATTTAAAGCTCATTCACAGCATCTCTACATAGCACTAATTATTGTTAAAATTTAATATGCTGCTTATAGAGAGGACAAAATGAACAAAAGTTCCCCAAAAAAATTTACTATGGGAATATTTTACCTTTCAGCGTGCTTACGAACAATTTAATCAGATGAATGGCGCGACTGAATTAATAACTTTTTATCGCCATATGTTATTAATAAATAACAACAAATAAACATTCAATTAGGATAAACTCTTGGGCGGAAAGTTTAGATACATTTTAAGATGGATAGTATCGTTGAAAATTTACCGTATATAGAAAAACATGGCTATTACTTTAGCAACACCTTGTATAATTCCATTTTGAAAAGGCCAGCCAATAAAAAATATGATATCAAAAATCAAAGAAAAGCTTAGAAATAAAGACACCAAAGTACTCATTTCTAACTTCTCTTACCTCTCTATTATCGAGGTTTCTAATTATATTTTACCGTTCCTGGCTATTCCTTATATCGTCAAGGTAGTGGGTGTGGAGAAATACGGAATTATTGCCTTTGCATTTGCTGTGGTTGCTTTTTTCAACATCATTACAGACTTTGGATTCAAATTATTAGCCACAAAATACATCTCAATCAATAGAGATAATTTAGAAAAAATAAGTAAATATTTCTGGAGTGTTATTACAGCTCAAATAATCTTATTAGTTATCAGTTTTCTTATCTTGATGACGTTAATATCGACGATTGATAAATTTAGCCAGGAAAAAACCGTCTTCCTTTTTTCTTTCGGCATGGTAATAGGGAATACCCTTTTTCCTATCTGGTTCTTCCAGGGTATGGAACAAATGAAGTACATTTCAATCTTCAATGTTATTAACAGACTCATCTACACCATACTAATCTTCACAACCATAAAAAGCATTGACGACTACATTTACATACCTTTATATAACTCTCTTGGGTTTATTTTAATTAGCCTTGTTTCGCTTTATTTCATACGCAAAAAATTTAAATTAAAGTTTGTTTTAGCTTCCTTTCAGGATATTAAACAACTCTATCATGACGGTTGGCATTTATTTTTATCCACCCTATCTAATAGTCTTTACACTTCGGCAAATACCATTCTACTTGGGTTTTTAACGAATTATACAGTTGTGGGTATACTTTCATTAGCAACCACAATCAGTGGAGCAATTACTAAAATCATAAAAATTTACAGTAGTGTTACTTTTCCCTATATTGCAAAATTTTCAGATGATAGCGACTTAATGGTTTCTAAAGCTCGTCTATTACTTCGGATATACAGTGCCGTACTTATATGTACAGGCATAGTCACCTTTTTTATCGCAGAACCCCTGATAGAGATCCTTTTTGGAGCAGACAAGCAAGAATCAATATTCATGTTGAAAATTCTTTCATTGCTTATAATGATTGAACCTTTAGGGGGGTTTTTCACACCTTATCTAGTGATCAAGAACCAAACCAAAGTAGTCTCAAAAATTACGTTTTTTACAATGCTGGTAAATTTTGTTTTTATCATCCCCCTTGTTGTTCTTTTTCAAGGACTAGGATTTGTTATAACAAGACTAATCGTAGAGGCTTTTCAGGTAACATTAAATGTTGCTCACAGCAAAGAGCTTGTTTTTAACAAAGAGCAACACAGGATTAAGTTATGAACCAACCGAGGATTCCAGGATGAAAGTTTTATTCTTTATTCATTCACTAAGTTCTGGTGGGGCAGAAAGGGTATTAAGTTTGCTAGCAAATGACTGGCAAGCTCAAGGTCATGAAATCAGCATAGCGATTGAATCAAGCAATATTTTCTATGATATAGACAAATCCATTAAGATCATCGATGCAAGTATTGAACAAAAAGGATTTGCCAAACAAATAACAGGGAATGTTAATAGAATTCTAAAATTCAAAAATATTATGACTCAGGTTGACCCTGATATTGTGATTAGTTTTATGACAACAATGTGTATTAAAGCCACTATTGCAGCGAAGCTTGCTAAAAAACCAATAATATTATCTGAGCATACTAATTTTTATTTTATGCAGTCGAAAATCTGGCGAGCTTTTAGAAGAATGATCTATCCATTGTCTAACACGCTCGTTGTATTAACTTCACATGATAAACAAAAATACAGCTTCCATTCTAATGTCAATGTTATTGAAAACCCTTTAGCGCTTTCACATAAGCACCAAAAAATTGAACGTAAGAACATTATTTTAGCTGTCGGCCGTCTAACCAATGTTAAGGGTTTTGATCTATTGCTAAAAGCATTCAGTCAGCTAGAAAACGCCAAAGGCTGGAAACTATTAATATTAGGAGAAGGACCTGATAAGTCATTACTTGAAGAATTAGCTTCTGATTTAAATATATCTGATCAAGTACTTATTCCTGGCGCTACTTCTGATGTCGAAAAACACTACAAACAGGCATCCATTTTTGTTTTATCTTCAAGGATGGAAGGCTTCCCTGTTTCTCTTTGCGAGGCAATGGGGTATGGCTGTCCTTCAGTTGCATTTGATTGTTTAACTGGCCCCAGTGATATTATTAAACATGATCACAATGGATTACTCATTGAAGCAGGAAACACTGATATGTTATCTGCATCAATTCAGGATTTAATTGATAATCAGGACAAAAGAGAATTACTGTCAAAAAATGCCGTAACTATCACAAAAAGGCTCGATATCAAAACCATTTCAAATAACTGGTTTGAGGTCATTACAAAAACTCTCAACAAGAACCATTCTGAAACTCAACACGTCGTCACAAAGTAGAAGCATGTTAAATAAAACCATAATTTTTTCTATTGTCGCAGCATTCTACTCCTATATATTTACATATCTAGGTCTTACGGTTTCCGAAGTGTTTGCACCTTTAATGTTTATTGTCTTAAGTATCGGCTTAACAACTTTTATGGTGCTTAGGAGGGTTTCTTCATTAGGGACGATAACAAAAGTACCCATTTACCGTTGGATGTTTTTCTATCTAATAGTCGTTTTCATCTGGGTGTTGTTACCTAATGCCCAAGCCACCCAGGAAGATGTACGTCTTATAGTGCTATCCGTTATTTTTATGTTCATCATATCATTATTAACTTCTTTTGATGACGATAAACTGACGGTTGCAAGAAAAGCTATTTTAGCTATTACCATACTTGCCACTTTCAACAATATTACGGAATTTTTTAATCCGATCGCCTTTTATGCTATAGATTCACCCTATAATATTTTTGGTCGATCTGCAGGCTTTTACGTAAATGCTAATATTGCTGGAGAGGCTATCATTGTTGGTTTAATACTGTCATTCAGTATTGTGAGTAACAAATTCAAGACAATCTTTTTAATCGCATCTTTACTGGGTGTGGTTGCCAGTTTTTCTCGTACTGCAATTGCCAGTTGGTTTGTAGTTGTAACAATATTATCGTATGGAAAAGTGATTGATAAAAAGAACCTGCTTTTGATACTTTTTTCATTGGTATTTATCGTTAGCGTTGTCTTGCCATTCATCGTTAATTTTGTAGGAAATAGTGATTCAGGTGCCGTTGATAATCTACTAACTAGACTGGACTTCTTCTCGACAAAAAAGACTGGCTTGGACAGCAGCCAATTAAGTCGCCTTGCAGTGGCAAATGCAGCGCTTGGTTATTTTGCAGATAGCCCTTTGATCGGTGCTGGAATAGGACATACGACTCATTGGGAATTTCCTATTTCAACACATAATATCTACTTAAAGTTAATGGATGAATTTGGGATCATTGGTATATTTATATACCCATTTCTTATTTTAAGTGCTATCTGGCGAGCTAAAGGTGAGACTAAAGTCGTTGCGAGGGCTTTTGCGGTTTATACGTTTATTATTGGTTTTACAACTCACAACAGTCTGGATGAATATCACTTGCTAATTGCCTTCTCCATTATGGCAAATCTTAGTTACCGCTCAAGAATTACCTTTTTGAATAGCCCAACATCACCTCAGTATTAACTAACTATTCCAAGCTCATTAAAAAACTGGGGGTGCCATATGAGACTGTGAAAGTTTTCTGGAACGAAAGAAAGATGAGTAAATATTTTACAGCCTCACAACAATAAAACAGGCTATTTGCTATTAATGTAGTGCCCTAATCTAAAATCCATAAAAGCAAAAAATTAAAATTCTTCTTCTGCTTCAGTAATAGCCAGTTGTTCAAGTAGATTAATGGCAACTGCAAGAAAATCAGAGTCAGTAACGATTCCGAGCACTTTATTATCCTGAACCACGGGTAGTGCACCAAATTTATGCTTTTCAAGAAATCTTGCAGCACTTATCAGTGCGGTATCTTCCTCAATCGTCAAGACATGAGTCGTCATAATTTCAGAAACAGACTTATTAGAAAAGCCATTTTCTTGTATATTGCCTTCATCCAGCTTGCTGCCGGTTGCCGCTAATAAATCTCTGTGGGTCACAATGCCCGCCAACTCATTCGCGTTATTTACAATAGGAATATGCCGTATATTTTTGTCCGCCATCAGTTTTATTGCATCACTAACTGATGCGTCAGCTGCTAGGGTAAACGGCTTCGAAGTCATAATTTCAGTTACATAAATCACTTTTTTCTCCTTCAACTATTATTGCAAGCATTCGCTTTGTTCTAATGATTCTACTCCAATCAAAATACAAAATAATTGACCTACCACATAAGCTTCCCAGAAAATGCCTTGATCAAACTCTCAAACTCAGATGTATTATCACTTGCTGATACAAAAAACTAGGGGGGGTGCCATGTGATATTTGAGAGAAATACAGATTGACTAAAATCACAGATATCTATAATTTAGGCATCAATGAAACTTTCAACTAAAGCTGCTTTATGGTCAGCATTTGCCATACCGGGTGCGGGCCAACTAATCTTAAAACGCTATTTGTCCGGCTCTATTTTTATAATTATTTCAGTTATTTCTTTAACTGTAATTATTGTAAAATTATTTGATTTTGCCTATTCACTTGCAAATCAAATAAGCAGTGATGCGGTTAAACTAGATATGGCAGGCACCATCGGTGTACTTGGCAATAGTATAGTTGATGCCAAAGTACACATAATAAGCATTGCTGTTTTAGTGTTTTTTGTCACCTGGATTGTAAGTATCGTAGATGCTTACAGAATAGGTGATTCAATGGATAAGTGACCGAGCAATATCACCAGTATCGAAAAACTTAACTGGCTGCTGTGCAAGCCATATCTTGGCCACAACAAAGTGGTGATTTTATCTTACCATGTCCATTAGGGCACTCAGATACTTGAACTTCTGTTCCATCATCTAGTTTTAATGACGCATCAACTAACGGTGCATCACATTCTCCGCAAGTTGCATTTACACTCATTCCACAAATATCACATTTATAAGTAGCCATTACTTTCTCCTTGTATATTTTTGTTTTATTAATAATCAATCATTATAACTTTAGCAGAGAATATCCAGGTTAATACTATTTAAATTGAGAGTTGCTATCTGCTGGGGCTTGTTCTCGCTCATTCATTCCATAGTCGCGCATAACATTTACGACCCTTATACGATAATTATCAAAAATAGTTTCTCTACCCTGTTCTTGTGCCCATCGGTGCTTTGATTGATTTCGCCAGGCTTTTACTGCATTTTCATCTTCCCAAAAAGATAGCGATAAATATCGGGTTGGATGTGTAACACTTTGGAATCGCTCGATGGAGATAAAACCTTCAATTGTTTCCAGTATCGGCTTTAGTTCACCTGCCATTTCAAAGTATGCATCTTTTTTAGTGGACTTGGGTTCTAACTCAAAAATTACTCCGATCATAATTTATTCTCCGATTAAAGCCATTCGTTAAGACAGTTTTTTACGCCAGTAAATCATCATTAAGAAGCCAATAATCGCACCACCGACGTGTGCAAAATGCGCCACTCCACCACCAAAAATGGAGAAACCTGTTACCCCTGAAAATAAGTCCAATGAAATCAAAGCAGGCACAAAGTATTTAGCAGCGATTGGATACGGCAGGAAAAGCAGTATCAATTTATGATTGGGGAAATTAAAAGCATAGGCAACCAGAACACCATAAATAGCGCCTGAAGCTCCAACCATTGGGCTTTTGTAAATACCAATTAATTGCCCTGCCTGTTCAGCAGAAAGGACATCAGGTGGATAAACGCCTCTGTCAATCATGGATTGAATATCAAAAGACTGTAATCCTGTTGCGCGGAGCAAACTATAAACATGATCAAATTGGTAATAGTTTATGGCAGTGTAAATCAATGCAGCGCCAATGCCACAGGCGAAGTAGAAAATAACAAAGCGCCTTGCTCCCCAAATATCCTCTAACTGTGTGCCAAACATCCAAAGCGCAAACATATTAAAAAGAAGATGCATCATGCCGCCGTGCATAAACATATGGGTGACATATTGCCACACAGAAAAATTTGTATTTTGCGGAAAATACAGAGCGAGTAAATTAGTCAATTCGGTAATGGAATTGCTAGCAAAAAACAGCAATACGTTAATTGCAACGAGAATGGTTACAGCATTAAAGGGAATTTTCATAGGCATTATTATTGATAGTTTATTACAAAATTATCTTTGAATCCATGCATGAAAACTAAGCCGTAAGGCTGATACTAACGGTTTCACACTAATAACTGAGTTGTCCGTTTTTAAACAACAAAACGGCAAGCTCATTAAAAAACCAGGGGGGGTGCCATGAAGGCTGTGAAAGTCTTTAAATAAATCTCACCCTTTCGTGACACAGAGAATTTTATTCAACTGAGTGATAATTCAGACACCCCCACAAAAACATACAGGGATGTCGTTATTAGTTGCTTGTCTAATACTCAAGCTTTAAGCATATAGCGCGGGAGCACCTACTTTCTCATGAATCTGGTTACAAACCTGCTCAGGAATATTTAAACCTTTTGCAAGTTGATCAAGATAATGAGCCTCATCATTGGTGTCCAGATCAATAGCCAGTAAAGACATGAAATAAACCTGTTCTTCCATACCTCTAGGCACACTATTAATAAAGCCTTGAGCATCTAGTGGTGAATTTAATTCATTTCGCACCAGCTCAGCCTCTTCACGAGAAACATTGCCTAAATGCTCAGTGATTTTATTTTTTTCTTCCTCATCCAATTCACCATCAGATTTTGCAGCATTGATCATTGCTTTTAACATGATTTCTGCTTGTTGATCCTGTTCTGAACTGGCAGAGACTTCCCTGCCCTGTAACGCATCATTTAGCATACCGCCGATTCCACCGCCTGATTCGGAACTGTTTCCTCCACCGAGTGAATCAAGGATACCACCAAGACCACCACCTCCTGATTTTCCAGAAAGACCACCAAGCAGATCACCGAGACCACCTCCAGAACTACTGTTGTTGCCGCCGCCTGTAAGACTGCCTAGTAATCCTCCTAAACCGCCGCCACTTCCGCCACGGCTTCCACCCATCATTTTACCAACGCCTTTTGCGACTATTACACCCATCGCGACTTTTCCCAAGGTTCCCATTAAACTCATTTTTCTCTCCTTTGATTATGATTCGTATAGCTAATATAGCAGTTATTAATTTCTAAATAATTTAAATTTATGATTTCTATGAGGTATTTATACAAGTACTGATGCCAAAAACCCAGGGGGGTGCCATAGAGGCTTTGATAGTTTTCATGGAACTCATAAAAATAGTTAAATTATCCAGATTTTGCTTAAATTATTCAGGCAAAAAACCACCTGCCTGCATATTCCAAAGCTTTGCATAATGCCCAAATTCATTTTCTAGCAGCTCATTATGCGTACCATCTTCAATAATTTTACCTTCGTCAAAAACCAGTATCCGATCCAAATGGGAAATGGTAGAAAGCCTGTGTGCAACGATAACCACTGTTTTGTGTTGCATTAAACATTCCAGTCCCTGTTGAATTTTCTTTTCGGTTACTGAGTCCAGTGAAGAGGTGGCTTCATCTAAAATGAGTATCGGTGAATCCTTAAGAATTGCCCGTGCAATGGCAATGCGCTGACGCTGCCCACCTGAGAGTTTAACGCCACGCTCACCCACCAGTGACTCATAACCCTTTTCTGTCTGAAGAATAAAGTCATGCGCATTTGCATCTTTGGCAGCCTGAATGACTTCTTCATCACTTGCATCTAATTTTCCATAGCGGATGTTTTCCATAAGTGAGCGATGAAATAGCATTGGATCTTGCGGAATCATGGAAATACTCTCGCGCAGGCTATCCTGCTTAACCTCCAAAATATTTTGTGAATCAACGCTGATGGCACCGCCATTAGGCTCAAACAGGCGCAGCAATAAATTCACAAAGGTCGACTTTCCTGACCCTGAAAACCCTACCAGACCGACTTTTTGATTGGGCTGAATATGTACATTAAGCTTTTCAAAAACCTGCAACCCTTCTGGATAGGTAAAATCTACATTGCGATACTCTATTTCACCCTTTGAAACATTAAGTTCAAGCGCCTCTGGTTTATCCACAATTTCATGCGGCTGAATAAAAACAGACACGCCATCTGAAATATTGCCAATATATTCAAAAAACTCCAGAAAACTACGGCTAAGTCCACGGGCGGCTTCAATCAACATGATCGCAATGCCCGCCACCATTGAAAATTCACCTACGGTCATGTCGCCCTGTGACCAGATTTTTAAGGCATAAGCAACCATTGAAATCATTAATATCATGGCAGAGATAAACTGAAACCAGCGCATTTTTTCCATATACCAGAAAGTGCGCTTGGCATGAACAATCTCGTAATCAATATAATCGGTTAAATACTCACCTTCAAACTCTCCCCTGGCAAACATTTTGGTATTCATCATATTGGTTACTGAATCAACAATTTTGCCACTAACTTTAGAACGTGCAGCCGCAAAATCCTTTGAATAAACCTGACATTTTTTAGCTAAAAAAATGGAAATAGAGGTATAGATTAATAACCAGACCATTAACACCAGCGCAAGCTTGGCACTGGTATTAAAGAGAATAATTAATGCCACCACGGATTGGATAATCAAGGGATAAAAAGTAAACGCGATAGTCCACAGTGCATGCATGCAACTCGTTGATACCTCAGCAATTCTATTTGCTAATGAGCCAGCAAAATGGGATACAAAATAGCGGTGCGAGTGAAATTGAAGGTAATGAAAAATAGATTTTCTGATTTTGCCACGTAATACCGGACCATTACTAACCAGCACTGCACCACTGGCGCGACTAAAGACAACAATGCCAAGATTGAGTAACGCAAAAAATATCAGCGGGTCATAGGCTGCCGTAAAGACATCAACACCCGTTTCATTCGCCAGCGTAACCGCATCAATGATTTGCTTTACCGCGTAGGGTAAAGAGATCGTACAGCTAGCCTGAGCAGCTTCAAAAGTGAAAATAGCAATTAAAGCAAAGCGCACCTGATTATAGAAATATAAGGCAAATCGCCAAGGCGTTCTGGGAAGCTTGGGCGCTTTCTCAGCAACAGTAAAAGTAGCATCCATTTTCTACCAAACCATAAAAACCTAAAAGGTAATAATAACTGTTTTTGCTAGATGGTGTACAAACCGGGAACATCCTTTACAGATTAAACCGGGGACATGGTTTACACATTATCATTAAAATCAGGCATAGGAGAAAACAACTATGCCATGGAAAGAGACTGATATTGTGAAACTAAGAAAACAATTTATAGAAGAGTATTTAGGAAAAAATTATAGCGACTTTGCTTATTTGTGTGGTCATTACGGCATATCAAGACCAACAGGATACAAATGGGTAGATCGTTTCATGGAAGGAGGCACCAACAACCTCGTTGACAGGAGCCGCGCCCCTAAAACCATCCGCAATAAAACCCCGGATGACATCTGCCAACTCATCATAGAAAAGAAGCTTGCACATAAATACTGGGGACCTAAAAAGGTATTAGACAACCTGAGAAAACATGATTCTTCTTTAGCACTACCTGCTGATAGTACCGCTGGCGAAATACTCAAACGGGCAGGTCTGGTAAAAAAGAGGAAAAAACGCTGGTGTGTCCCTGCCAATGAGCAGGCATTTGATGAGATTAGAAAGAATAACCAGGTTTGGGGTGTTGACTACAAAGGTCAATTCAAACTGGGTAATGGAAAACTGTGTTATCCGCTAACCATTACAGACAGCCACTCACGTTACCTGCTACGTTGTCAGGCGCTATCAGGCACATGCCATGATGACGCAAAAAGCTGGATGGAACAGACATTCAGAGAGTATGGACTACCTGATGCGATTCGCTCTGACAATGGTACTCCCTTTGCCTCCATAGCTGCAGGTGGTATCAGCAGGCTTTCCATGTGGTGGATACAACTTGATATACGCCCCGAAAGGATCAAGCCGGGAAACCCACAACAAAATGGACGGCACGAGAGAATGCACAAGACCTTGAAAGAAGAAACAACAAAACCCTCAGCCTACAATAAGACATCCCAGCAAAAGCAATTTGATGATTTCCTGCATGAATACAACCATGAGCGCTCCCATGAAGCATTGGACAGGAAGTGTCCCGATGAGGTTTACCAACCATCAACACGCAGCTATCCAGAAAAGATACTCCCTATTAGCTATGACGAAGGATTACAGGTTCGCACCGTCAAACGAGGCGGAGAAATAAAATGGAGAAACAAACACATCTACATTTCCCAAGTATTGAGTCATGAGCCAATAGGCCTTGAAGAAATAGATAATGATGTATGGGAAATCCGTTATGGGTTTTATAAATTAGGAATTATTAGAGGAAAAGACATGAAACTGGAACGTGCCACACAGTGGCATAAGAAATGAGCATTAAAGCATGAGTACATCAACTTCTGGCTCAGAGCAGGAGCTTATTATTTTCCAACCCTTCACCTTCAACATCAGTTCAGAGTTTGTGAAACTGACGCTGAAGGCGAAGGGCAGGAAAATAATAAAAAAGAGGCAAAATAAACTGATAGAATTATTGGAAGTGTAAACCATGTGCCCGGTTTAAAGTGTAAACCATGTTCCAGTTGTACAATGGCACCCCCCCTGGTTTTTAGCA
>Ga0209633_10001012_pt1 | contig 30480 bp, 30 predicted proteins | sample Cruoilmetagenom1_FD_187290 | JGI IMG/M metagenome (GOLD analysis project Ga0209633, IMG submission 187290) | Oil polluted marine microbial communities from Coal Oil Point, Santa Barbara, California, USA - Sample 1 (SPAdes) (version 2) | ecosystem: Environmental > Aquatic > Marine > Oil seeps ... | reverse complement strand
CTCGAACTCGAGAAGATTAGGAAGATCGAATTGGCAGATGGGGAGGTTTTGTTAACGGAGCTGACGAAGAGGCAAAAAGGGATTTTAAAGGATCTTGAACTATGCGCCTAAAAATAGGGATGTTAGGCTCGAGATAGTCTACAGGAATGATGGCAACGGCGGTGGAGGTGGAGTTGGCGGCTGCCCTACCCTCTTCTCATGGAATGGTAACGAGTATGTCGAAGAGGAGGTGCTCAACATACATGCCCAATCCGACATCACAGTTTACTATGAGCCGGAATATCTTGGACCTACGGGGATCATTGCGAAACTCTCCCTGAGGGAGCTTGATCAGGATACCAGCCACATAGACTACGTTAACCTGTGGGTTATCGATTCGGAAGGCAATTGGCACGACTGTGATCTGATCATTGCTAAACACAGTAAGCTTGGATTGGTCACCATAGAGCTCTACCTTGACGATGAAATCCGGGTCGATCTGGCCCCTAGCGATGTAGGGGATCTATTCTTCAGAATCCCAGAGATCGACATAGATCACTTCATCTTCGAGATAAATGGCTATAATATGAAGACTTATTAGGAAAACCTAATCTTCTCTCTTCGATGTTAGGCAGATTATCACCTTCTCTTTCCCTCTGCCCCTAACCGATCTATGTAAAACCTGAGCTCTTCATCAAGATCTCGGGACACACCGATCCTGTTGGAAGTTGCCACATCGAAGTTTAATGGTGGTACTGGGGACTCAATGGCGATGGGGCTTGACTCATCGTATATTTTTAGGCCGTTCATGGATTTATCGATTAAAAGGGCTTTTGAGAGTTTGCCCGGGCCATTAGTGAGGTTTTTTAGGTCCGTTTTCCCACGGTTGGTCATCATCTCTTCAACACCGGAAAGAGGTTTAATTCCTCTTATCAAAACGCCCGATGGCTCGGCTTTTCTGTCAGTTATAACGTTGAACAACCAGTTCGCATGGACCATGTAGATGAATATTGTCCCACCTTCCCCCCACATCCATTTGTTTATGGGTTTGATCTTCCCCCCATATGCCCTGGAAGCTGGGTCCTCAGCGCCGAAATATGCCTCAGTCTCGGTGATGATTCCAGATAGGATTTTACCATTTAACTTTCTGACCAGGAGTTTGCCCAACAAATCGATGGCCACCGATTTTGCGTCTCTGAGGTAGAACTCCCTTCTCAACACCCTTGATGGAGGCTCTATTTTCATCATCAACCTTCTAATCTCAGCCTCTTCACCAGGAAATTTTTGTCTAAACTCTTCATAAGAGTGGTGATTCTAGGGCCATGATCCTTTCCCAGCAGAACCAGATATACCGCTCTATACGCCTCTTTAGGGGAAATGCCCAATTCAGAGGATAGCTTCCTTATCCTATCCTGAACCTCTTTTTCCCGCACATCTTTTTCTAAAGATTTTGATAGTTTTTGCAAAAATTCTTTGAGGACGGGAGGCAGCTCCACCCCAGGCAATTCTGGGCTCACCTGAAACTTCATCTCAGGGGGGCAGAACTCCTCGACCCATCTCTCAACGAGTTGAATTTTTTTCTCCACCTTATCGGGCTCCACGCCGAGCCTGGAAGCGATCCAATTAACATCGTCGTTAACCTGAACGAGGTAAACCAGGCTTCTGAATGGCATTTGAATTGGTTTTTCTTTTACCGCCTCGCCGACCTGGGAGAGCTCATAGATGCTCTTTATCTCCCCTTCATCCTCCCGGGGAGATGGACTCTCCGACCCACGATAAATGCGCTCGACGTGTTCGTACTCCTCTGCCAATTGCATCAACTTAACCATATCGAAGTCCTTGTGGGTTATAGGCCTGCTCCTGAAGAAGAAGAACCTTATGACCTCAGGCTCCAGATAGTTTAACAGGTCCTTCACCGTCATTATGTTCCCGATGGACTTGGCCATTTTTTTACCGCCTACCAGCACATGCTCGTACTGCAGGGGTAGGGGGGGGTCCCAGCCGAATATCTCCCTGGATATTATGCTGGAGGTGTCGTAAGACCCTCCAGAGACCGCATGCTCCTTTCCGAATGGTTCGCAGGTGATTCCAAAAATGGCCCATCTGGCGGCCCATTCTACTCTCCATGATAATTTGCCATGCTTTAAGTCTGAGTGCCCTTTATGGCCGCATCCTTCTATCAGCTTGCCCCTTACTACCCCACCTTCGCATCTGTACTCTATGGAGCCATCTTCGTACGAAAGAGGTTTAGTCGTGGATATCCTCCCACAGTTCTCGCATACCGGGGTAAAAGGCATCCAGTCTTTGGGCCTATCGGCACCTGATACTTCCTTGAATATTTTCCGTATCTCGTCCTTTTTCTCTATGGCCTTTTTAATAGAATTCTCGTAAATACCTTTAAAATACATGTCGGTGGTGGAATGAACCTCAGGCTCTATCCCAAGCTTCTTTAGAGAATTCAGGAATATGGTAGAATAGTGCTCCACGAACGATGAGCAACACTTATCGGGGCATGGAATCGAGGAGACGGGCATTCCCAAATAACGCTCAAAGGAGGGATCCAGCCCCGCGGGAACTCTCCTGAACGGGTCCATGTCGTCTGAAAACCATATGAGTTTTAGTGAGGAGGGGCTTAACTTTTCAAGAGCGCGGTATGCTCCATCACCGAATATTACGTCCCCGGCGTTTCCGAGGTGGATTCTGCCAGAGATGGAGGTGCCCGTGGCTATGGCGTGTTCATCGCTTCGTCGCATGAGTTCTTGTGCTATCGCATCGGCCCAGTGCATTCGTTCTGGAAGGATTTGAAGTATATAAAGTTTAAAGACTTTGAAACTTAATTCGAGATCCAATCCATTTCTGTCAGTAAGTTCTAAATAAGCGGTTAAAGCTGTCTAAGCTGTAATCGCATGATGCCCAAAACTTATGATTTAAATCAAAGCGAATTGTTTATATTTACACTAAACGTAACACTACTAGTACCATGCGGATAAGAGAGATCGGTGAGGAAGACTTCGAAGAAGTCTTGGCAATGGTCGATGAGTTAGCCGAGAATAAAATAGACTTCCACAGGCACATGGATCAAGATGAGTTTGAAGTTTTCTTGAATATCCCGGTACCAAGGGATTCATGGCCGAAGACGACAAGATAAAGGGATTCTGCGCCATATCCTCAATATCTCCGCCACCGGGCACTCTTGGCAGCACTTTGAATACCAAGGTGATGAAAGGCGGAAGAAAATTGATGACGCCGCCCTTTATGGCTGTGGAGGATGTGAAGCTGGTAAAGAAATGCGCTGACGAGGCTAAGAATATGGGCGCGTCTTATCTGGACTGCTTTATAAAGGAGGGGCGGAGTCTCGAGGATTTGCTCAAGAGCGCTGGTTTCGAGCACATAGACACATGGAAGAAGGTCATGAGAGAGATCCACCCTCCTGAAGAGCATACTAGCGATTACATCGAAGTTCCGGGAATTGGCAAATTCACCGTTAGGCGCTTTGAAGCGGGCAGAGATGAAGAGGCATTTGCAAATGTCGTAGATAAGGCTTATAGACCTGAATAGAGACGATTTCCCTACTACAAAGCCCTCTCGACTTCTCAACTCTCCGTTTTTCTGACATTTTAGTATCAGCCTTTCCCGTTATCACTTTCCCTCTGGATTAAAACAAAAAGCCTCCTGTTAAGAATATTCTCGGGCAGATCTCGTCAGCCATTCGATGATAGTAAAATTTAAGCCTGTAGTAGGTATACCGTATATATGTGAGCATTTGTAGAGAGGAGCGGGGGGGTAGAGTATACCTGGCCGAGTACAAGTCCATCAGAGAAGGTGGTAAGGTAAAGCACAAATTCGTTAGATACCTCGGCAGGGAGGGGCCTGATGGTGAACCAGTAAAACGGCCAAAGCACACTCTCTCAAAGATTGAACGACATGGCACCCTGAGAGCCGGAGATGTGAGCGTCCTCTGGCACATTGCAGAGGAACTCGGTTTTGTCGAGATAATCGACAAGATCTGTTGTGGGGATTCTCATATCGAGGGCCCCTCACCCGGGAAATTGCTGACGATCTGGGCCATTAACAGGGTTCTAGACCCGGAGAGTTGCACATCTTTGAGTGATTGGGTTGTCTATACAGAACTTCCCAAACTCGCGAGTATAGCTCCAGAGTCTCTCACAAAAGATGCGTTTTTAACGGCACTTGACTTCGTTTGTTATAGGGATTCCACATCTGGTCATGAGGTTGACCATACGGCCATGATCGATGATATGCTCTACCAGAAGTGGAGAAGGAGAAACCCACTTCCCCCTGGGAATGAGATAGTCGCTTATGATCTCACATCCATCCTCTTCTTCGGGGTAACATGCCCCTTAGCCGAGTTGGGATACAATCCAGGACACGTGAAACGACGCCAGGTGAATCTTGCTCTGCTTGTCTCCAAACATGATAAGCATCCGCTTGCACACTTCGTGTATGGCGGATCAAGAAACTCCGTTTCTACGGTTAAAAATCTGTTATCCCGTCTAGTGGATTCGGCTATAGATCCCGGCACGATAATATGGGATAGAGGAAATGTCTCAGAGGATCACATAAATTCCGTTGAGGGTGCAGGGTGGAAGATAATATGTGGAATGCCAAAAACCTCGAATGAGGTCAGGGATATATTGCACAATGCGAATATAGTGCCAAGTCCCATGACCTTTACCCGGAAAAGCAGATCTGGCTGCATATACGCGGAGAAGACAAAGGGGATGTTGTACGGTTCTCTGCAGACAGTTGCGGTCTACATGAATCAGAAAAAGAGGATGGGTGAAGCTGATGGGCGAAATGAGGAGCTCTCGATCATAGGCAAAAACCTGGATGCCCTTAAGGACAATGATTGGCCAGAGAAGAAATTACGCGATGAAATAGGGTCTATCATTAAAGATTATGAGGGGTTTATCTGGACCAGAGTGAATAGAACAGGGAAGGGACCCCGAGTAAAGTGGGGCTTTAGAAAGCGTGAACTTGAGAAGGCAGGTAGCTTAGATGGGATATACCTCCTGTACTCGACAGATGACCTCCCGGCGGATGAGATCGTTAATGCCTATCTCGAGAAGGATTACATAGAGAAGGTGTTCAGGATTTTGAAGGTAAAAGAGGATATAGAGCCCGTACGCCACCGCCTTGAAAACCGTGTTAGGGGCATAATCTTTGTCTGTGTTCTGGCGTACAGGCTCTTATCTGTTGTTCAATACAGGTTGGCCCAGCAGGGGGCGAGTATCTCATGGGAGAGGGCTGAGGAGGTATTAAACGCATTATCGAGGGTTGAAAGGATGGAGGTCAGGTATGGTAAGCAGATGCAGATCTGGTATCTAAATGTCACAGATAAGGTAAAGAAATCTGTTAAAATCGTAGGCTATCCGGGCTTATTTAAGGACAGTGAAATAGAGCCTGTTGAGATGTAGTAGGTAATTCTCGCTGTTCAGGTTATAGAGTGAGGACGGGGCATGAAGCCATGACCCTAGAGGACATGGAAGTGATAAAAAAAGAAAAATACTTCGATCCAAGAGGGATATTGCTCATGGAGCATGATGGTAAAGTCGTGGGTAGCATATGGGGGGAGATGATAGACAGGAAGAATCATTTCCCATTGAACGCTCTTGATGGGAGAAGAGTTATAATGCGTTAAAGAATAAAGATTTCAAAAGATATCTTTATTCCCCGACATGCTCTCCATCGGATTGCACTCAGAAGATCTTGAAAAAAGACTCGTCGAACTCCCTTTTCCCCTCATATCTTTTCAAGAAAAGTCCAGGAATCTTATCCCTATCTTCGAGGAAGGCAGGATCCAATTCTATTCCCGCCTGGTCGAAAGCTCGAACTACCGCTTTGACCAGGGGTGGGCAACCCTTTACGGCGATCAATTCGTTGATATTCCGATCGTCTTTGTTGGCCTCATATATGCACTTCCCCAGGAGGATCGTCTTATTTTTTTTCGGAGTGGGCTTCATCATCTTGCCAGTGAGCACCTCCACATCGTCCCAGGGCTCACCTTTCCATGCGCGGCTGATAGCCATCAGAATTGCCCCATTGAGTTCTGAGCAGTAAGTACACATCGTGGAATCATACATACGGTAGGAAAGGCCGCGAATGCCCCTCTTTTCGAAAGGTAAGGGCAAAGTCCCCTCCTCGTTGTATGGGAACGCGTATTCATGAGGAGAGGCCACGCCCTCGATCCTTTCTCCAACTATTTTAACGTCAGATAGATCCGTTGGTCGATTTTGGTCTCGGGCAGCAAAAACCAGGTGTGGCACTTCTTGAGGATCGTGTCCAAGGACTTTAGCCCCGACCATATCGGCAGAGAGTATATCTGAAGAGGCTATTAACACGTTCCTTCGATGTGCCTTGCCGTCGAAACTTGGGCCACGCTCCAGGGTAAAGATCCCGTCTAAAAGGGTGAAAATTGGTGGAAAATTGTTTGGAAGTTTTGCGATCTTGGAATTGAGATCTTCATGTTCCTCAACAGTGTGGCATTTTTTTCGCGACTCAATATCGAGTGTCCCCTTCAAGTTCTTGATTCCAAGGCTGACCACCGTCTGGGCGTGGGTCTTCAAGACGGGGAGGTTCACGACAAGATCGCTATGGATGATGTCCGTATTAAAGTTGAGAGAGAAACCGTCTAAATCGGCCTCCTCGAAAGGACGTTCAAAGACGTTGATGGTTTTAACCCCATAGCGCTTTTTCAAAAGATCATATCCCAGAGTCTTGAAAGCATGCGCTGGAGTTTCTTTATCCCTCGGTGACGAGGCGATGCCCCCTTCACCGATGGTGATATCGTCGATCCCACGTTCCTTGAGAAGGATCACCGCGTCCTCCACAACGCGGGAAGTCGTGATCACCCCCCATTTGGGGAAAGGCACCGTACGAGTCCAGAAAACAATGTTTGGTTTGATGAATACTTTAGCATCTGGATGCAGATCGTCCAGACCATGGGAAAGGTCAACGGCTTTACGAACTGATTCCAATGGTTTTTCATAACGCACAATGGCGGCGATTTTGCTCATAGGTGCACCTCCAAGAAACTGTACTGGGGGCTTTCTTCTTTCTCACTCATATCGTTACGATTTAAGTATCTCAGGTTCTTAAGTTTTCTTTTATTTCTACCAAAAAAATCGGAAATCTACCAAAAAAAATCGGGAGGAAACAAGCCTTAAATATGATAGCAGATTAGAGTGATGATGATGAGTGGATTAAAAACTGCGGGGTTGTTCACGGTGATGGTGGGCATATTCATGCTCCTTGGTCTCCTGATAGGGGCCGCATTTGGCAGTACTTATCTAGGGATGGGATTCTTCCTAGCCATAGCCCTAGCCATCAACCTCGTCAGCTACTTCTACAGCGACAAGCTAGTCCTCCGGAGGTACAAAGTAAAGCTCGTTTCCAGGAAGGAAGCTCCCCAATTATACAAAGTTGTCCAGAACTTAACGGTCAAGACCGGAATGGATATGCCTAAGATAGGCATAATCCCGAGCAATACCCCCAACGCCTTCGCTACCGGCAGAAAGGAGGCGGTGGTTTGTGCGACGAAGGGCCTGGTCGATATGTTGGACCACGAGGAGCTCGAGGGGGTTTTAGCCCACGAGCTTGCGCATATCCGCGATAAGGACATGTTCATCATGACTCTGGCGGCTACGATCACAGGGGCAATAGCCTTCGCAGCGAGATCGGTGTGGTGGTCGATGCTTTTCGGGAGGGGTGGAAGGAACAATCAGAACATGCTCCTGTTGGTATTGGCCGCTATAACGGCGCCCATAGCGGCTGCTCTCATAAGGCTGGCGATATCCAGATCAAGGGAGTACAAAGCGGATACAGAGGCGGCCTTGACCACGGGAAAGCCAAAAGCTCTCGCAAACGCTTTGCAAAAGCTGAGGTACTACAACAATAAGAGGCCGATAAAGAACGCATCCCCTACCACGAGCAACCTGTTCATAGTTGCACCGATCGCGAGCAGGGATCTCCTCACCAGAATGCTGTCCACCCACCCGCCGATAGAAGACAGGGTAAAAAATTTGAAGAAGGTAGCGGATAAGAATGGACTCCCGTGGTAACTCTTCTAAAAGCCCTACATTTATATCAGATCCAGGGTTTTAAGGGGCGAAAGGCTCACGAGTTCTGGATGCTCTGCGAGTATCCAGAACATCTCTATAATGGCCTTCCTTGTAGAGCCGCAATCCGGCGAGGGAGAATTAAATCTCCCAGAGACGCTGTAGGCCTCTCCTCTGCACCCACCAGAGCACCAGTATCTTACCGTGCACTTGGAGCAAGGGTTTAGCCTATCGATGTCGTATAGAGACCTTAGCCTCTCGAAGACGGACCCATTCCACATCTCCGAAACGGTTTTTTCCCTGACGTTCCCAGCCATAAATTCGGGTATACCATGGTTGGTGCAGGGATACACATCGCCGTTAGCATTGCACAAAATCGTAAACATACCGGTGCCGCAATATCTCATTTTAGCGCATGCTAGGCACCTGTTCCCCAATAAAGTAAAAAAGTCCCTCTTGCTCATCTTCCTGTACTCCTCATGTTCCAAGAGCAGTTTATATGCCCTTTTGACCATGCTCAGAGGATCGACTATCTCATTGACCATCTCCCTCCCCTTCCCAACTCTCTGGAGAGGTATGAATCTTACCTCGTTTACCCCCGCATTATGCGCTAGCTCGTAGTACTTTTCCAGCTCGTCCTCGTTGGATCTCTGCATCACCATGCAGAGGGTCACGTGTACCCCGTGATCTTTCAGTTTTTTCACGCCTTGCCAGGCCTTTTCAAACGATCCCTTCCCCCTTATCGCATCGTTGGTATTCGAGGTGGCGCCGTCTATGGAGACCTGCACATCGAGATCTAGCGCTTTAGCTTTTTCCGCGAACTCGTCGGTGACGAGCGTTCCATTTGTGGATATGGTGGGTTTCAGACCGAGATCGAGAGCTCGCTCCGATACCTTCAGCGTCTTTTCCGGGACCATTAATGGCTCGCCCCCCAAAATGAGGAGAAAGGCCCTATCGGACGTGAATTCAGAGGTCTGCTCCAGGAAATCTATGAACTCGGGGGTGGTGAGCTCTTTCCTCGATTTTTTCCTGACCGTTGTGTAACACATAATGCACTTCAGGTTGCACCTATCGGTTATGTTGATTGTGACGGTCCCTATTCTCTTCTCCTCCTCTTTTGTGGGTTCACGCATCAGAACTCCTGCCTGGATGAGCCCTTTTGTCAACTCTTCGTTCTCCATCCACCTCTTTCCCTCTATCAACCCATAGGCCTCTCTATCGACGACCATCCAGGATGGTCTATCGGGCCATATCAGAAGGAACTTGCCACCCCTCTCGCTCACATAGCTCGGGGGGTCCATACTCGCCATGTCCGCCGCATCTAAACCGGGGTTCATATCTCCTCCTAAAAAAATAAAAAGGTGATAAATACCCTATGGGTTAGGGGGCTCTGTCTCATCATACCCGGGCTCTCCGAAGCCCGAGATATAGTCGCACATGGGAGGGATCTCATTCACTACTTTCCCCATTGCAAATATCAACATAGGCAGTTATAGAAAAAGCTCTTTTATATGGGTTCTGCTTATGTCTGGATATTCCCGATCTTATCGACCACACCAAAAAAAGTCTTATCGACCACACCAAAAAAAGGATAGGGGGTCTCTGGGTTAGAGCTCTTCGATGTCGGTTAGAGCTCTTCGATGTCGGTTAGAGCTCTTCGACGTCCATCTCATCGAACTTGGGCTCTCCAAAGCCAGAGATGTACCTGCACAGGGGAGGTACTTCGTCTACTATTTTTCCCATTCCGAATATCAACATAGTCGGTCGAATGTTTGTCTCACCCATATAGCTTACGATTATGTTCGGATTATGCCTAAATTTTGGTATAGGGAGCATAGGTGGCAGTACGCTGAGGCAGAATCTTTTATATTTTCCCTTGCTTCAGGGTTGATGGATGCCATCGAGTGGATCGCTGAAAAATTCTACAGGGAGAAGGACAACTGGTCTTCGGACCTTTCCCCTTTTGAGGTTTTAATAGCGACCGTGCTTTCGCAGGCGACCAACGACAAGAACAGCCACCTCGCCTTCGGAAACCTGAAAGCTCGGATCGAGATAACCCCAGAAGAGCTCTCGAATGTGCCCACCGGGCTCATAGAGGAAGTTATAAGAGTCGGGGGTCTGTACCATCAGAAGGCTCTGAAGATTAAGGCCATATCAAAAGCTCTGGTGGGGGATAAGCTGACCGAGATAATGGGATCGGAGGATGGACGGAAAAAGCTTTTGAGCTTACCAGGAGTCGGTAACAAAACTGCGGACGTGTTGCTCTGTTTTAAAGGGGATCGAGATGTGGTTCCAATCGACACGCACATCAAGCGAGTATCTTCCAGGGTATGGGGTTTCGTAGGCGGTTATGATGAGGTGCAGAGAGAGTTGCACAAGCTCATAGCTCCCAAAGAGAGAAAGAGAGCTCATATAGCCATGATAAGGTTCGGAAGGAAGATCTGCAGGGCGAGAGGGCCTCTGTGCGAGATCTGCAGCATAAATATGGAATGCTTATACTACCTGTCAAGAGAAGCCCCATCGACTGATTTGCATTCGTAGACCTTGAACTCCTCCTCGATCCTTTTCACCTTTGCGATGGAATCCCTATCGACTACTGCGATAGCACAGCCTCCGAATCCGGCCCCTGTCATCCTTGCGCCGAGAGCCCCAGCTTTTTTAGCAAGCTCCACAGCCCTGTCCAACTCTTCTGAACTCACTTCATAGAGATCTTTCAGGGAATTGTGAGACTGGAGCAAAAGATCGCCGAAGCTCTCCAGATCATTTTCAATTAACGCCTTTCTTGCCGCTAGAACTCTTTTGTTCTCCTGTACGACATGTAGAGCTCTTTTGTTTAGAGGGTTGGGCAGTTCTAAAACCTCTGACTTATCGGCGTCTCTCAAGCTCTTCTTCAAGATCTTTGAGGCCTCCTCACACTCCCTCCTCCTCTTTTCATACTCCGATTTAGCGAGTTCTCTTCTTCCTCCCGTGTCCACGACCAAAAGCCCCATTTCCTCAGGGATGGGGACGTACTCGTAATCCAGTGATCTGCAATCGAGAAATATCGCGGACCCTTTCTTCCCAAGGGTTATAATGAACTGGTCCATTATGCCGCACCTTACCCCCACGAATTCGTTTTCGGCTCTTTTGCAGATCTTTGCTAATTCAATAGGGGTTATCTCAAAAGAGGATACATGCTGAAATATTTTCGCCGATAAAACCTCCAAAGCGGCTGATGAGCTTAGACCGCTGCCTATGGGGATTGAGCTGTCTATGGAGCCTTCCCAACCCCCCAGATCATATCTCTCGGAAAGGTAGAGGGCTACGCCCTTTAGATAATCGGACCATGAACCCTCTCTGCGGTCGTCCCCTATTTTAAAGGTGGTATTTCCAAGCTCTTTTGATGAGACTTTAACGGTTCTATCGTTTCTCCTTTTAAAATGACACATCATCTCCAGATCTGTAGCGACTGGCATCACATAACCGTCGTTATAATCTGTGTGTTCCCCTATCAGGTTCACCCTGGCGGGCGATCTCATTCTAGGCATCTCTAACTATCCTCGCCCCACTTTATAAGTTTCCTTTCTGATCTAGGGGATTTGAGGTTGGAGGTGCATGAAGGGACGAGATTAGAGTTGGAGGCCGATACTGTCTAGAGAGAAAGAGTGAAAAGGGCCAAACAGCTCAGTGTGTTAATGATCGACATACTGAGTAGAGTGGGGATATCCTCTCCTCTCTTTTCCTTCTCCAGCCTGGGACAATCGATAGATGAGATTTCTGGTCGCTTTAAAAGGTGGGAGATAGTGGCGGAGCTGGAACACTGCCCTCAAATAATAATTCAAAAAAAGGATCTACTCTTCACAAGTGGTATGGAGATAACGATTCACGCCCCCTTCAGCGATCTCAACATAGCCAGTCTCGATAAAAGGGCCAGAGAGTTCTCAGTGGAGAGGATAGATGAGGCTATTGTAGCGGCGTATGAGATGGGAGGCATAATGGTTACCATGCACCCTGGGTTTTTCTCTCCCCTTGGTTTTCTTATCCCTGAGAAGATCGATACCCTGAGCTCGGACTCAATAACCCGTCTGGGTGCTAGAGCGGAGGATTTGGGGGTTACCCTAGCGCTCGAGAACATGCCCCCCTGGCAGGGTTCCATTGGTGATGACGTAGAAGATCTGATAAAGAGAGTAGAGGGAACGGGCGTAAAGATCTGCTTCGATGTGGGGCACGCGCACATCGGAAGTGGGGTAGAAAATTTCATTGAGAGAAGCGATCTGATAGCAAACGTTCACATCCATGAAAACGATGGCAAGGTAGATCTACACCTGCCTCTGGGAAGCGGACAAATGGATGTCATAGATATAATGAAAAGGTTGATCAAAAAGGGGTATAAAGGCCCGTTCATAATAGAGTCGAGGAATTTCGAGGAAGGTGTCCAGGGCCTCGATTACCTGACCGAGCACTTTTCCGATTGAGAGTTTAAGGTTAATCATCCAGGAGCAATCTGGCCTTTATCTCTATCTCGAGCATCATAGTGGAGAGGTTCACCATTAAAGAATCATTAGATCGGTGTCGCTAGTCCTTCTTACATCTCCCCTCGCTAGCGATCCGAAGAGGATGACCCGTTTAACTCCCATCTCTATTATTTTGGAAAGGATCCTTTCAAGTCCCTCTCTGAGAAGGGATTCTCTATTTTTAGGAGGTGTCATTATAATTGTCGAGACCCCTTGATGTATCCCCGGGAAAATTACTTCGATTGATCGGCCATCCGCCACGTCAAAACGGGCTTCCTGGCAGCCATCACCTCATCAACCCTTTTTACCGATGTGTTTTGCGGCGCTTTTTTTGTTTTTTCTTCTTCCTCTTCCACGATCTCTTTTAAAGCTCTAGCAAACTCGTCCAATTCTTCTTTTGACTCGCTTTCAGTGGGTTCGATCATCAGAGCTTCGTCCACTATTAGCGGGAAGTAAGTGGTGGGAGCGCTGTATCCTCTATCCAGAAGCGCTTTAGCGACGTCTCTAGCTTTTTTCTCGGTAGAGGAGACGACGAACTCGTGCTTCTTCAGTTCTTTATAGGGTACATCCAGATATTTTTTGACTTTCTCTTTCAGATAGTTGGAGTTCAGAACGGCCTGGCTAGAGACCTCTTCTAACCCTTCGCTTCCAAGACACTTTATGTAGACATAGGCTTTGATAAGTGGAGCAACATTGCCGTAGAACAGCTTCATCTTGCCTATGGATTTTGGCACATCGTAGTTCAGCTTATAGATGCCATCGTCGCATTCGATCAGAGGAACTGGAAGATAGTTGACAAACTCCCCCCTAGCTCCAACTGGCCCCGAACCTGGTCCCCCTCCTCCGTGGGGGGTAGAAAACGTTTTATGCAGATTAAAGTGCATGAGGTCAAAGCCCATATCCCCTGGTTTTATCCAACCCATCAGAGCGTTTAGATTTGCGCCATCGTAGTATAGGGCGGCCCCCTGGTCATGCACTATCTCTTCTATCTTGGTAATTTCGTCTTCAAAGACTCCCAGAGTGTTGGGATTCGTGAGCATCAGCGCTGCGACATCCTCGCTCAAGGACTGCTCGAGTGGCTCCAGGTCCATGCAACCCCTCTCATTAGAAGGCACAGTTAAAGCCTCGAAGCCGGCCATGGTAGCGCTTGCCGGGTTGGTACCGTGGGCGGTGTCGGGAATGAGCACTATCCTCCTATCTTCACCCTTATCGGCGAAGTATTTCCTGATCATGAGCATGGCCAATAGCTCCCCCTGGGCTCCGGCAGCTGGTTGAAGCGATACGCGATCCATCTCTCCGATCTCTCTCAACATGAGCTCAAGCTCATACAAAATCTGAAGTGTACCCTGGACCGTGGATTCATTTTGTAGCGGGTGCTGTTTGGAGATAAGGGGGCTCAGCTCCTCTCCGAGTTTGGGATTGTACTTCATGGTACACGATCCCAACGGGTAGAAGCCGCTCTCCACCCCAAAATTCATTTGTGAGAGTCTTGTGAAGTGTCTCGCTATTTGTAATTCGGACAGATCTGGTATCTCCAGTTTTTTCCTTTTAATCTCCTGTAATTCAATGGGAAGATCAACATCCTCGGTTTCAGATTTGGGGAGGTATTCAATGATAAGGGGCTCTTCCCATTTAGCCTGTCTATGGTTCATTTAAATTCCTCCAGGAGTTTCACCAGTCGGTCCAGATCTTTAAGGGTGTGCTCCTCCGACACGGCGATTAGAGAGATATTGGAATTATCCAGAACCTGCCCCCCCTGCACACCATTTTCCAGCAGGTAGGCATTAATGCCCTCCCAACCGGAACCCGATTCAACCGGGAATTCATTGAAATATTCGCCGCTAAAGGCTGGCGCTTTGAAATCGCCCAACGAGGCGATGCCATCCATCAGATATTTTGTCTTCGTCATTAGCTCGCTCGCGAGCTTCTTTAACCCCCTAGCTCCCAGGAGTTCGATATAGATGGCACATGCGAGGGCACATAGGGTCTGGCTGGTACAGAGATTTGACAGGGCTCTCTCTCTCCTTATGTGTTGCTCTCTCGTCTGGAGGGTGAGACAGAAGGCCCTCTTTCCGTCAGCGTCTTTCGTCATGCCCACCAGTCTGCCCGGCATTTGTCTTATATGATCTTTCTTGCAGCCCATTATGCCCAGAAGAGGGCCGCCGAATGATGGGTCTAGGCCCAGAATTTGCCCCTCCCCTACTATAATATCCGCTTCTGGCGGCTTTATAACCGATAGCAGCAGGGGGTTCACGCCCACCATCACCAGAGCATTGAACTCCTTCAGTTTGTAAGCGCCCTCATCTATCAGCCCATAGAGGTTGGGCAGTTCATAATATATACATGAGGTCTGATCGGTGACAAATTGCGATAAAATGTCGAGATCGATTTTTCCTTCTACTAGCGGGTACTCTACAATTTTCATGCTGCTTCCCGTCAGGTAGTTCTCGAGAACGCTCCTCTTCTCCCAGTATAACTCAGGAACGAGTATTTCGTTTTTCTCGTTTATCCTGCCGGCCATTAGAGCTCCCTCCCCGAGCGCAGTCGCTCCATCGTAAACTGATGAGTTAACGATATCCATCCCGGTTAGCTCCGCCACCAATGACTGGAATTCGAAGAGGCCCTGCAAGATGCCCTGCATGTTTTCAGCCTGATAGGGGGTATAGGACGTCAAAAACTCCGATCTTGAGCAGAGGTTCTTAACCAGCGGTGGGACGTAAATCTGATAGACGCAGCATCCCAGAAAGCTTACCACATCGACGTTCTTCTTCAACCTTTCGAGAACCTCTCTTTTTACCAGCTTCTCATCCTTTCCCGAGTCTAGACTCAGCTCTGTCTTGAAGGGCAAATCAGCGAAGAGATCCTCAACGCTGTCTATCTCGAGGTAGGAAAGCATCTCCTCTCTCTTTTTTAAACCGGGTATCCACTTTTCCAGGTCCATAACTCTTCGGTCTCCTTCCTATGTGAAGGGGGAAAAAGCTCCTTTACCTGTTCTCCATACTCTGCCTGAAGTCCATTCATACTGAGAGTTCTTTATGACCCCCTGTTCATAGGCAATCTAGAGACGTAACTTAATATTAAAAATTAACGAAACTTTTAGTGAGGCGTCCTAAAAGCCCAGCAGTTTCATTTGGGCGCATCTATCTTTTTCCTCTGGTGTATCATGCTTTTCTATATAGTTTCGTATCATCTCTTCAGTAGTATTTAGATAAAGGTAAACATCCTAGAAAAATTTTATAAACAGGGCTGCATATTCCTTCGAGAAAACCGGGGTGAAGAATTATGGGAATCGTCAAATATAGACGTATAGGGACTGTCGCGAGCATATTGCTAACTGCGTTGGTGCTGCTTCAAAGTTCCAACTTAGCAGTCGCGATAGATGGAGAAGATAACCAACTTCCTGGTATGGGTATAGATTTAACCACCGAGATATTCGATAATTTGGTCGAGGAATTTAGTTTGTTATTTTCCGTTAATGAGGCTCTAGCTAATGGGGATACGGTTAATTCAATTCAACCCGACGATGTTATCGATCCTGTTACTTACATATATCGAAACATGTACGTTTGGCTGGATTCGATCATAACTTTTGGGTACCACCTCATCAAGGCACTGCAGATAATTGCGACGACAGGGACGTTTCTTGTTGCGGTAGTTAAGATCATAACGGCGATTGCGAGTCTTGCATTAATAATTGCATCAATACTTTTACCTATAGATGGGGTATTCAAGATTCTGCTCGCTGTTATCGTTGTCCTGCTTGCATGCGCCACGGCTTTCTTTGCATTTATCAAATTGGTTTGCGTTCTCATGCCATATTTCCTCATGGCTCTTAAAAAAGTCCGGGATCAGTTCCCGCCGCCAGAAGCGAGATCACAAGAGGCGGCGCCCTCTCCAGGCATGATTACCGCCCATGCCGCTTAATGGGCCCAAATTATCATTTTATCGTTATACAAAGTATGTAAACTTAAGGGGAGAGGAGTAGAGGCAGGAAAAGCCTTCTTTTATGTCCCCACCCATCTGCTGAGTATGTCAAACCCTCTGCTTACATCCTTCTCGTCAAGTATCAGAATAGTATCCGTAAAACAGCTCATCACTTCGAGAATGTTTATGCCCGCGCTGAACAGGCTAGATAAGAGATAAGATATCACTCCAGGGACCTCTTCTATCTCCTCCGGGCTCATTATGGTTATCTGTGCTAGCGATCTCATCACCTTCATGGCATCCCTGCCGATCATCCTTTCCAGTGGGTCCAAAAAGGCTTCCTCAACTATTATGGTAGTGGCCGAAGAACCCTTGATCACCTTCAAAGATCTCTCTATGTTTACGCTCTGCATTGCTTTACTAAGCTCAGAGAATTGATGCCAGCTACTCCTTGCGATTATTATGGCGATTCCCGTCCTGATCCCTATCTCACTCCTCTTTAGTATCCTCAATATCTCCTCCTCATTCACCCGCTTACGACCCTTTGCGTATCTCCTGCACGCGACCATAACCGCTTTTTCATTGCCCATGTGAAGTTCTTCCGAAACTTTTCTCGCTAGGGCTGAGTAATTGATCACGCCATAATCGAGACAGTCGCTAATGCTCAGGTGAGAGGAGATGTAATCCCATGTAGCTCTCGTTATATTGCCCATGCTTATTTAACGGTCTAGTGGGCTTAAATGTTTCATTTGAAACATTTTCTACAGAATTTGTTAAATATAAAGCAAAAAATAGATAACCCCCACTAGAATAGTCTAGAGATGTTCGCTCGTCACGACGATGGGATTGGATGTAGGAAAGTTTCTGGTGGTCTAGAGGAGGGGCCTGCCGATTAGATGGACGGTAAATTGGTCTTGGAAGATGGGACGGTAGTAGAGGGCAAGGGATTTGGCTCAGTGGGAGCTGCCTATGGGGAGCTCGTTTTCAACACCTCTATGACGGGTTATCAGGAAGCACTTACAGATCCCTCTTATATGGGTCAAATACTGATGTTCACTTATCCTCTGATAGGCAATTACGGCATAAACTCCGACGACTCCGAGTCAAGTTCGATAAAACCTCGAGGGGTGGTGGTAAAGGAGCACTGTATAACCCCAAGCCACAGAAAGAGCGTGCTCTCGTTTGAGGAGTTTCTCAAGGAAAACGACATCCCTGGAATTTTTGGGGTGGATACGAGGATTCTGACTCAAAAGATCAGGACCCGTGGAACCATGAAGGCCGCGCTAATTTGCGATGATGGTGTAGACATTGAATCGATAAAAGAAGAAGTGAGGAACATGCCTCATCCCTTTAAATCTAATCTGGTCGAAAAGGCGAGTTGCAAGGGCGCTATAAAGCATGACGGGAAGGGAAAACATAGGATAGCGCTGATCGATTGTGGGGTTAAAAAGAGCATAATCGATGTACTCCTCCCCTACTCTGATGTTATCCAGGTTCCCTATAACACAAGTGCGGACGATATCTACGAATTCGAGCCCGATGGTGTAGTGATTTCAAATGGCCCAGGGGATCCCTCACATCCCAGGCTCGTTTCCACAATTGAAGTCATAAGGGAACTATCAAATGATTTTCCGGTGTTTGGTGTTTGCATGGGCCATCAGTTGATCGCACAGGCGTTCGGAGCCAAAACCTATAAAATGAAATTCGGCCACCGGGGAGCAAACCATCCCGTAAAGGATCTGAGAACGGGGAGGATATATATCACAACACAGAATCACGGTTACGCGCTCTCGATTGAGGAAGACCTCGACATAAAACCGATTCAGATAAATGCGAATGATGGCACTTTCGAGAGTATAGCCCATCAAGAACTCCCGTTGTTTTCGGTACAGTATCACCCCGAGGCGAATCCCGGCCCATTGGATACTATAGGGGCAGTCGAGGCGTTTTTTAAGATGGTTGAGGGTAAGAAGGAGAACAAAAAATGCCCAAACGTGAAGATATAGATAAGATATTGATAATAGGGTCGGGCCCGATAGTTATAGGCCAGGCGGCCGAATTCGATTTCTCTGGCTCTCAAGCGTGTAAAGCGCTAAAAGAAGAAGGGTATACCGTGGTACTTGTCAACTCAAATCCAGCGACGATACAGACCGACCCGAGCATGGCTCACGTAACCTATATAGAGCCTCTTACCCCCGAGGTGGTTTCAAAGATCATCGAGAAAGAGGATGTAGGGGGAATCCTTTCTGGGATGGGAGGGCAAACTAGTTTGAACATATGTGCAGATCTGGCCGAAAGCGGTTTTCTTGAGAGCAAGGGCGTTGAACTTTTGGGTACGGGATTAGAGGCGATCAAAAGATGCGAAGACAGGAAATTATTCAGGGCTTTCATGATGAGCATAGATGAACCCATTCCCAGATCTGAAGCCTGTTTCTCCCTGGAATCGGTGAAAGAAGCGGTAGAAAGGTTGGGTGGCTACCCTGTCGTCGTTCGACCCGCCTACACCCTCGGCGGGACGGGTGGAGGCATTGCGCTCGATGAGAGTAAGTTGGAATCGATAGCGAGCAGGGGGTTAACGTACTCGAGGATCGGACAGGTTCTCATCGAGGAATGCCTGATAGGGTGGGGGGAGTATGAATACGAGGTCGTCCGCGACTCGAGAGATAACTGCATTGCCGTTTGCTCGATGGAGAACGTTGACCCAATGTCTATACACACTGGGGACTCTATAGTCGTAGCACCGGCTCAGACCCTAAGCGATGATGATCATCAGCTCTTGAGAAGCAGCGCTCTGAAGATAATAAGGAAGTTGAAAGTGGAAGGGGGATGTAACATCCAGTTCGCCTTCAAAGCGGATACCGGCGAATACAGGGTTATCGAAGTGAACCCAAGGGTTTCCAGGTCCTCAGCACTAGCATCAAAGGCGACAGGGTATCCGATAGCAAGGGTTTCCGCTCAGATCGCTATGGGCATGACACTGGATGAAATACCCAATAAGGTGACGGGTAAGACCCCCGCATCTTTTGAACCAACTCTTGATTACGTGGTAGTGAAAATGCCAAGGTGGCCTTTTGATAAGTTCAGACAAGCAGATAGGCACATAGGCACACAGATGAAATCAACTGGAGAAGTAATGGCAATTGCCAGAAATCTCGAGGAGTGTTTCCAGAAAGCAGTTCGTTCACTGGATATTGAACCCATTACCATGAGCCAATTTAGCGACGAGGAGCTCTTAACTGAATTGAAGAGTCCCACGGATGTTCGATTTTTCGCGGTGATCGAAACGTTGAGAAGGGGTTGGAGCATCGACGATATAGCTCGTTTGACCTTTATTGACCCCTTTTTCTTGCGAAAATTGGAAAATATAGTGAGAGAAGAGAACAGCATCAAACAAAAACTACCCCCGGCTGAGATAAGGGAGGCGAAGAGGTTGGGTTTCTCAGATGAGGGATTATCCAGGATGCTAAATACCGATGTGGGAGATTACAGGATGAGGCATGGGATCAACCCCACATATAAGGTAGTCGATACCTGCGCAGCGGAATTTGAAGCTGAAACTCCCTACTACTACTCGACGTACGATGGAGACGAAGAAATCGTCCCACCTAAAAGCATCGCGGAAGATCATGCAAAATCCAATAAAAAAGTTCTTGTCATAGGTTCTGGCCCTATAAGGATAGGCCAGGGCATAGAGTTTGATTACTGTTGTGTCCATTCTGCTCAGGCGTTGCATGAACAGGGGATAGAGGCGATAATGATAAACAACAATCCTGAAACCGTCTCGACTGACTTCGACCAATCCGATAAGCTCTATTTCGAGCCTTTAACGCTAGAGGACGTGATCAACGTCATCGATAAAGAAAAGCCCTGGGGCATTATCTTGCAGTTCGGAGGTCAAACCCCAGTGAATCTAGCACTGCCTCTCCAGGAAGAGATCGATAAGGGGCTTAAGACGAAAATACTTGGCACCTCTCCGTACTCTATAGAATTGGCTGAGGACAGAGACAAGTTCAGTGCCCTCTTGACAAGATTGGGTATAAGACAACCACCCTCCGGTACTGGATATTCTCTTGAAGATGCTAAGGGTATAGCGTCTAGAATCGGCTACCCAGTTCTAGCGAGGCCCTCATACGTGTTAGGGGGAAGGGCGATGGAGATTCTCTTCAACGAAGAAGAGCTTGAAGAGTACATCGATGAGGCCGTCAGGGTTTCGAGAAATCACCCAGTGCTGGTTGACAGGTTCATCAGCGATGCGATAGAGGTCGATGTGGATTGCGTAGCAGATGAGAGTGACGTGTTCATCGGAGGGATAATGGAGCACATAGAGGAGGCCGGCATACATTCCGGAGATTCATCCTGTGTGATGCCTCCTCAAACCCTGTCCGAAGACACTCTCAAAACCATAGAGGATTATACGAGGAAGATAGCCCGGGCTCTTGAAGTGAAAGGGCTGTTGAACCTTCAGCTTGCGGTGAAAAAGAATGGTAACGGTGGAGGAAATGGGCCAGGGGGAGTCTACGTCCTCGAGGCAAATCCAAGGGCTTCAAGGACCATACCCTATGTGAGCAAAGCGATTGGCATACCCTTGGCTAAGATAGCCACAAAGGTCATGATGGGCTTTAAATTAAGAGAACTCCTGGGTGGTGAGGAGATGGCGACCATAGGCCTCTGTGCGGTTAAGATTCCAGTGTTCCCTTTCCAGAAATTGGAGGGGGTCGATCCCCGATTGGGGCCCGAAATGAAATCAACTGGGGAGGTAATGGCAATAGCCGATTCGTTTGGGAAGGCCTTCTACAAGGCGATGGTCGCATCGGGCAATCCCTTGCCTTCCCCTCCGAGCACCATATTCATTTCGGTGAGCGGGCGCGATAAGTCCAAGATCATCGAGCAGGCGAGGGAGCTCCACAGGCTGGGCTTTAAGCTGGTGGGAACCGAAGGCACTGCCGAGTCCCTGAACAGTGCTGGAGTTCCCATGGAGATCGTATGGAAGATCTCCGATAAAAAATCGCCAAACGCCATTGATCTTATGCGCTCCGGCAGGGTAAAGCTGGTCATGAACACCCCATCCCCTCAGAAGAGGAGCGCGAGGAGGGATGGGTATCTGATCAGGAGGGCGGCCATCGATCTATCCCTCCCATTCATCTCTACTGTACCCGCGTTATCGGCGGCGGTTGAGGCGCTGAAATCCACGACCAAGCTCGAGGTAAAATCGTTAAGCCAGTGGAATGGTTCTTAATGATTGTGTTTAGGCACGTTCAAGCTTAATTCGGGAGAATGTTTTTAACCTTGTTAAGCGTTCCTCCACGACAATGCCGCTAGTAAAATTCATAGATGAAGGCAAAGAGATAAAGGTGAAGAGAGGCGAGACGCTGCTCAATGCAGCTATAGCGGCCGATGTTGGGTTGGTCTCGGAGTGCGGCGGCAGAGGAATCTGTAAAAGGTGCAGGGTAAAAGTGAACGGAGAAGAGGTTCTGGCCTGTCAGACTAGGGTCGAACGGGATATCGAGGTCGAAGTACCGGAAAAGAGCAAGCCCAAGATCTTAAAGATCCTCGAGAAAGGATACGAGGAATACCGGGTGGAACTGAACCCAATCGTCAAATCCTTCCCATTGCAGTTAAAAGCCCCAAACCTTGAAGACAATTTGGCCGATACTGAGAGGGTGAGGCGGGCCTTGGGCAGGCAGGTTAAATTCCCCCTCGATACCCTAAGATGCCTTGCCTCGGAGTTAAGAAAAAAAAATTGGAACCCGGATATCTCTCTTTTTGAAGATGAGGTCATAGCGCTGAAAAACGTCGATTATGGTATAGCCCTTGATGTAGGAACGACAACGGTGGTCGCTAGTCTGGTAGATCTTAAAAGTGGGAAGACCGTTAAAACTGCATCGTCCATAAACAAACAGATTAGCTGTGGAGAGGACATCTTATCCAGGATAATGTATTCAGAGGAAAATGGCGAGGAAGGAATCAAGACTCTTCAGAGGCTCATAATAGAAAATACAAATTCTTTAATCTCAGAATTCGAAGTCGATAGAAAAAGGGTAGGGTGTATGGCGATCGGCGGCAACACCACCATGGGCCACCTTTTTTTGGGCCTGGATTCGAAGTACATAAGATATGAGCCCTACATACCGACCGCTAACGATCCCGGCATACATAGGGCTAAGGATTTGGGCGTGGATATACTCCCTAACTCCCCTCTTTTCTTCCTACCCAATAGAGCCGGCTATTTTGGAGGGGACGTTGTTGGCGATATACTTACCTCCGATATGCACCGTAGAGAAGAGATCTCAATGCTGATAGATACCGGAACAAACGGAGAAATCGTCTTGGGAAATAGAGATTGGCTGGCGTGCTGTGCATGCTCGGCTGGTCCCGCGTTTGAAGGAGGGGAAGTAGCTTGCGGGGTAAGAGCCATGAGAGGTGCTATAGAGCGAATCAAGATCGGGCGCGATTCGAAGGTGAGATATAAGGTGATCGGGGATGTAAAGCCTATCGGTATATGTGGTTCAGGGCTAATTGACCTGATGGCCGAGCTTTTCATCAACAAACTGGTTGGTCGCAGAGGAGAGTTCATAACAGAAGCCGATCCGGAGAGGATAAGGGAAGGTGAGGAGGGTAAAGAGTATATCGCCGTGCCCAGGGAGAAATCCGCCTCCGGTAAGGATATATTCTTCAGCGAAGCGGATATAAAGAATCTTCTGAGGACAAAGGCGGCGATGTACGCAGCGACCAGAACCCTTTTGAGAAACACTGGCTTCATGATCGATGATGTCGAGAAGATATACATAGCCGGAGGGTTCGGTAACTATATAAACATAAGAAACGCAATCATAATCGGTTTATTGCCGGACATAGATGTCGAAAAGTACATTTTCATAGGAAATGGTTCGGCGCAAGGTGCTAAGCTCTGCCTCCTCTCAGATGGGAAGAGAAAAGAGAGCGCGGAGATAGCCAAAAAGCTCGCGTATATTGAGCTGAGCGTAGCCAATGAATTCTTCGATGAGTTCAATTCCGCCATGTTCATACCCCATACAGATATTGAGTTGTTCCCGAGCGTGGTAATATGATAATAGCCGTTTCTGGAAAAGGTGGCACGGGCAAAACAACGATCTCAGCGCTGATAATCAAACATTTAACCGAAAACGGAAAAGTCCTCCTAGTCGTGGATGCCGACCCCAATACCAATTTGGATATTAAGCTCGGCGCTAAGGTCGAGCGTACCATCGGGGATCTTAGAGAGGGTTTTCTGGAGGACACTCTGCCATCGGGAATCTCAAAGATGGAGTACATGGATTACCAGATGAACCTTGCCCTGTCAGAGAACGAAAAATTCGATCTCTTGACCATCGGAAGGCCCGAGGGATCAGGTTGTTACTGTTATGCCAACAACGTTCTCAGGGTATTCCTTGACAAGCTAAGCAGCAGATACGAATACGTGGTGATTGACAACGAGGCGGGGATGGAGCACCTGAGCAGGCGGACGACAAACGACGTTGATATTCTGTTCGTGGTCGCTCTTCCATCGATGCAGGATGTATTGACGAGTAAGAGGATAAAGGATCTAGCAAACGAACTCGAACTCAAGATAAAGGATATAGATCTGATAGTGAACTCTGTAAAGGGGGATATTCCTGAAAGGGTAAAAGAGGCCATAAAGCCCGACTTCGACGATTATCATACGGTGCCCTATGACGAAAAGGTCAATGAGCTGAACTCGTTGGGTGAACCGCTGCTTAATCTTTCTTTAGACTCAGCTGCATACAAAGCTATTGGGGAAATATTGGGCGGTGTAATCGAAGAGCGAAGGGCAACAAATTTGAAGTAGGAAATATACTATCTTAGATAAATGGCTGAAAAAAGAGTAACGATTATAGCTTCTTGCCACGTCTTCGATCTCAAAGAGAAAATGACCTCCATTATAGAGGAGATAAAGCCCGAGTGTGTCTGCCTAGAGCTGGATGAGGGAAGATTTGAGAGGCTCAAGAGCGGCGATGTTCAGGAGAGCCCATTATCCAATCTTCAGAGGGATATAGCAGGGATTTATGGGGCTAAGCCGGGAAACGACATGCTGGGTGCTGTGATAGGCGCTGAGAGTGTAAAGGCGGAGATCATGCTCATCGACGAGGAGATAGAAAAAGTCATGGAGAAGATCAAAAAAGCCCTGTCCTCTATTGCCATATCCCAGCTTTTTGGATCCATCCTGTCAGATAAAGATGAAAGTAAGAAGTCTGACTTGGTTGAGAAAGTGATGGGGGCTCATGATATCCATTCACTGGTTGAACTATTGGTCCAGAGCTTTGAAGAAGATCCCGACTCATACAGGGAGATGCTCTCTCAGCACTTTCCCCAGTTAACGAAGATCTTATTAGACGAGAGGGAGGAGTTTATGTTCAGAGGGCTAGAATACGCGCTGTCGAAGCATGATAGGGCAGTGGCGGTCGTTGGGGCTGGGCACGTTAATGCGTTGAAGAAGAGACTGGAATCCATAGGCGTTGATGTGGATACAGTCCCAGTGAGTGATGTGAGAAGATGGGGGATGAAAAAGATAGGTGTATCATAATCTGCTGAAGGGCGGGGAGTAGCATACCTCATAGTCCAGTCAGCTAGAGGGTTAAAATCCCACGGTGGTCGAAAGACCTCCCCCTACTCCACTGTCACATCAGATGGATAATATAGAGCAAAAGCTCAACAGCGAGAATCCTGGAGGACTGAGAGATCTCCGAAGTTAGATTGATTACTTCGTCAGCATGATTTCTATAGATGAGACGTTGGTCTTGCCACCGCCTTCTCGACCTTCCAGGGCTTCAGTGCTTATCTTTATGTCCTCCACTTTTATGTCAGTGACAAATCTGTTCCTGGTTATCTCTGCTACATCCACAGCTCTAGATATGGCTCTGCCTCTGGCCTTTAAGACGACCTTCGGGGATCCATCGTTGAACTGAGTCGCGATTGCTAGCACATAATTCATCACAGGTTTGGTTCCTACGAATACCGTATTCTCTTCCATCATAGCGATACCTCGGCTATAGTTATAAATAGATGGTTCTTAAATTTTTCTATAGGTTTTCCAGATCTGAAGCGATCTGATGTTAAGGATTATGAGGATAGTGGGTAAGTGGGTAAAAGCGACGATCGCATGATAAAAAATCGAGAGATAAAAAAATATAATATCTCTGGGGCAGAACTGCCAAAGATCCAAACGGAGCAGTAGCGCAAAGGGGAGGTAATCTCAACTGGCCATGCTCAAGTTTAAATTCTTCTAAATCCCCTCCTGATCCATCCCGCAAAGAGCCGGGAGTTTTCGTAGACTCTCGTGGGCAGGGGTATACTGTGACACTCCGCTTCCGTTTTAATGCCCCGTATCGCTTCCAGGATTTCATCAGGTTCCTCCAGATCTCCCTCTATTATCGTGACACCATAGCCCACCTCTGCTGCGAGGTGCGCATCGCTTCCGCCTATCCTCGCCTTTTTCCAGAGATCGGCAAAGTGAGAAGCCCTGCGGTTTTGAGACTTACTGGAGCGGGCGTTGCAGGTTTCAATCCCCTCCACCTCTAAAGGCTCCTCCTCTATTGGCTTGATGCCATTTAACCCCCTATTTGGGTGGGGTAGTATTGAGACCAAGCCCTCTTCCTTTATTATTTCTAGAGCTTTTAATAGGGTCAAAGGTTTCGGGAAATCGGTTTTGGGATCCAGGACTATCAAATGACCCATGTCCGTACTCAGCTCAATACCCGGTATCACAATGAAGTCTTCCATATCTCTGGCGATATCTGAACCCACGATGCCTCCCCCTCTAGAGTTGTGATCGGTGATCGCCATACCGTCCAATCCAACCATCCTTGCTCTTTTAATAAGCTCCTTTGGAGGCATTACTCCATCCTTGGAGTAGTGGCTGTGGGTGTGCATGTCTATTCTCATCTCAACTCCTTCTAGGATTGATGCTAACCAATGCGCTATTAAAATTCTTTTGCTTCCTTTATGTGATGACGAGGTGAAGTTTTTTTGTATTGCGAATGCCTAAAGGCTTTAGGAGTTAGATTTAAGGGTTGAAGACCATTAACCTAGGATATGGTGGGCGAATTTGATAGTAAGAAATTGTTCAAGGATCATGTACAAAAAGCGACTCGTTATAATCCAACAGCGATCCTGGAATCCTTATATGGGGGGGGAGTAACTTTTGCCAGGATGATGGGGAACGAAAGCCCCTACCCCCCTTCACCCAAAGTATTTGAAGCCATCTCAAAAACATTCGAGAAGGTTAGATGGTACCCAGATTCCTCAAATTCTGAGCTAAAGAAGGCGATATCGGATTATACGTCCTTCGACGAGGAGAGCATTATAGTCGGTAACGGTTCATTCGAGCTTATCGATATGATCTACAACGGTTTCATAACCCCTGGTGATGAAGTCGTGATTCCAATTCCTTCTTACTCCCCTTATACGATCAGACTGGACCTATTCGGAGGCCAACCCTTATACGTAAAGATGAAGGGGCTGGACCTTGGATGGGATGTGGGCGAGATCTCAAAAGCGATCTCGTCGAGCAATGCCAAACTTTTAGTTATAGCCAGTCCGAATAACCCAACTGGAAAAACCATATCCGAGGGAGATGTTAAAAGACTGCTTGAAAAAGAGAGAATCTTGATCCTGGATGAGGCTTACTTCGAGTTCTCGGATCGAAGTTTAGCTGCCCTAATCGAAGAGCATGAGAATTTGATAGTGTTGCGAACCCTTTCCAAGGCATTTGGGCTAGCAGGGCTGAGAATTGGCTATGGTCTCGGGAACAAAGATATGATAGGGTATCTCGAGAAGATCAAGAATCCATTCAATATAGATAACATATCGGAGCAAGCTGCCATAGCGGCCTTGGAGGATATTGACTACCTCCACAAATGCGTTGAGAGGATCGTTGAGGGGAGGGAATATCTCTTCGAGCAACTATCTGGCATAGCCGATTTAGAAGTCTATCCCTCTCGAGCGAATTTCCTCCTGGTAAGAATTTTGAGACCGGATTTGACCTCTATGGATCTCATGCTCAAACTGCTGGATCAGGGCCTATTGGTCAGGGACTACACGGGAAAACCGGGTCTGGATGGAGAGTTTCTCAGGATAACCGTCGGGGATGAAGAGGACAACGGTAAGCTTATCGATGCTTTGAGGGGCATCATGGATTAGTTGTGGATTATCTTTTGAGTGTTTTTGGTAAATTTTTGATCCAGTTCCAGTGTAAAACGAGATGACAGAGAATGAGTGCAGTGAATATCAGAACTGAAGCTAGATGGATGTCTTTCCAGTCGTGACGCGCCAGTCCCAGAAAAATTCGCTCGGTTGAAGCTCTTCCTCCCTGGGAACCTTTCCCTGGCAAAACGAGCCACATGATAACCCCAGAAAAGAAGGAGATCAAAAAATCGAAGAAAGCAAAAATGTCGACAAGTGCGTTCAGTCTCACCTTTTTCATGTGGCCTCCACTCCAATTGTCGGGTTATAGATTCGACGCTTATATATTTTTTACCCTCATTCTAACAACCCCTTTATTGAAGCTACTTCATCGGGAAAGTTCTTTTTTGAATTGATAAGCCAGGATGGTTTCCAGATTCCTGGTACGGGATGTGATGTCAAATCCTCCTGCCATGATGAATTTTAGATGATAAACCGTGGAAAATAGAGCAAATCCCACAAAATTTCAGGCATTCTTCAAAAACTTTGCAAAATTTTCTGCTTTTTTTAAATCCTGCTCGTTGGGCATGCCCTTATTCGTTCCACCGATTAATTTTAACGGTCCGAATGTATTAAATCCCTTACAGGAAAATTCTCCGATAACGGTAAAACCTTTTTCTGCCAGTTTACTCTTTATCAATTTGTGATTTTTATCGATATCTTTCTCCCCTGCGCCGCTTGTAGAAAAAATAAATGCCTTTTTATTTTTTTGATGGGGTAGTTTATCAATGGCATTCAATAGATCTTTATGATGCCTTCCCATGTAGATTCCCGAACCAAAACCAATCAGATCGTATTCCGAAGCGGCATTTATATTCAATTCTTGTGGTTTCGTTAATTTTGCATCAAGAACATTTGCAATTACTCTGGCAATTTTTTCGGTATTGCCGTGATGTACTGAAATGTAGATAAGGATGGAGCTGGAAATTTCGTATGAGGTTATGTCGGGTGTCGGCATATTCCCCTATCAATATCCATGAGATATAGTTAATTGGACCTTTAACATGGGGATCATAAATTGTGACAGGGAGCATGTCTCTTTTCTCCTGTTAGCGCCTTTTTCCGACGGTTTGCGGATAAAAGAAGTTGCCGAAGACAATTTGGATGAAGCGTAGAGAAGCTTTTCATCTTCTCCGGTTCTACTTCTTACCTTCTGTTAGATCCCCCTCATAAAACTCAGCACTTTCCGGCAATACCATATAAAATTCTGAGGTATAATCGATTTCAATTCTTACATTTTCCATCTGGCATTGGAGCAAATGTCCTCCTGCTTTTCTATCTTTAGTAATAAAATGGAAGTGATATCCTGGAACGTTTATCCCCTCCACATATTCAGGACAGCGGAACCCTACTATCGTGCCCTCTACATCATGAAATTCAAATGTAAGTTGGTTCTTTGTCACTTCAACAAGCGGAGGATATGGTTTATCCTGCTTGGGGACACTTCTCGTCTCGATATATTTGAAAGCTCCCTCTATTTTGACAGCATAAAAAATATTTTTCGTTGGCAATAAATTATCTAAATATTGTCCCAATTGGTCATAGTCCACAGCCTCATCCAACAATACCGATTTATCAGGTTCGAAGAAAGTCACCACAGCAAATGGTGTTTTCATCAAATCATCAACAGGATAGGCTATCCCATCCGCCTTTATCTGATAGAATTTACCCCCCAATCCAATCATCTCTCCATCGAGACCATTAAAAGTACCTAGGCCAAAGTCACCGTGCTGCTTCAACTCTTTATAAGTTATTTCTCCGTCGTAAATTCCTTCAAGCAAGGCATTAATAGTTGATGTTTGATATATGACATCCTCGTTCTCTTGCAAATCCTCGTTCTCTTGCGAATATAGGCATCCAGATAAGGCTATAACCAGAAATGTTGCTACCAATAAATGGCGAATACTTTTCATCGCTCCTCCCTAACATCAGATATTTCGGCTAATGTTTTGCCGATAAAAGAAGTTTGCGTAGCAAATCTGGAGAAATGAAGTGAAGGGTCTATCCGCTGTTGGACGCCGTCGCACACATCGCTTTGGAATCACTCCCCTTTACGCTCGCATACCAAGATTTGATCTTGGCACTATCTTCTTCTCTCGATTTTTTCAACCTTGGCCAAAAATTCCAGTACTGCCTGATTGAACTTGTCCGGAATCTCCGAGCAGGACACGTGCCCGCCCCCCTCTATGAGTACCAGCTCGGCATTTGGTATGCCCTTCGCCAGTTCCTCCGAGAGCTTGACCGGTAAAAGAATTTCCTCTTTACCCACAAGCACCGTCGTAGGGGCTGTTATCTGGGTAATGCGGTCTTGCGAGTCATGTCCCGCGGCTGCAGTGGCCTGTCGAGCATAGGCATAGGCGGGCTGTGGATATGGATTTGCAAGGAGGTTATCGATCGCTTCCTGAACCTGCTGTGGTTTTTCGAAGAACTTATCTGTGAATAACCAGGGCAATTCACTCCTGATGATCGTTTCAGGACTGACGTCCTCTTGGCGCATCCCGACCCATGCGTTGACGACACAGTTGCACAACGAATAGGGTCTGGCTGTGGTATCCGCAAGGATCAGGCTCCTTACCCGCTGCGGGTACTTGAGGGCGAGCTCCTGCGCGATCATCCCTCCCAGGGATAGGCCCAAAATATGAGCCTTTTTGATACTTAGTACATAGTCCTATAAATCAATGATATTATATATTAAGCACTTTGCCTTTATAAGTCCAAGCAAAAGGATGTGCAGTTTCGTTGTAGTAATCAATGAAACCCATAATCTTCTGCACCAGCTCGTCAACTGA
>Ga0209633_10001011_pt1 | contig 30489 bp, 33 predicted proteins | sample Cruoilmetagenom1_FD_187290 | JGI IMG/M metagenome (GOLD analysis project Ga0209633, IMG submission 187290) | Oil polluted marine microbial communities from Coal Oil Point, Santa Barbara, California, USA - Sample 1 (SPAdes) (version 2) | ecosystem: Environmental > Aquatic > Marine > Oil seeps ... | reverse complement strand
TTGTATGGGATGGTAAAGTATGGCAAAATGTATCGACAACCTCTGAAAGTACCCATCCAAAAAATAGCGGTGAGAACGAAACGAGTTTTATTGACGTTTCTCAATATATAAATAGCGATTTTAAAGTAAAATTTACATATGATGATGAAAACTCTTTAACTTGGGGTGCAGGAATTGATGACTATAAGCTAACAGGAGTAGTTTCTTCTGAAGTGGCAGGACTTGAAAGTCTTGGGTTTATGTATTATCCTAATCCTGTTATTAATGACGAATTGACATTGTTGTCTAGTAAAGCAATTTCGGCCGTTAATGTTTACAATAATATTGGACAATTAGTAATGTCAAAAAAACCCGCTACACTAGAATCAAAATTGAATATGCACAGTTTAGCATCAGGAGCCTATATTGTACAAGTAACTATCAATGAAAAAGTAGGTAATTTTAAAGTTATCAAACAATAATATAAATTTCATGGTAAAATATAAAGAGGCTTTCATTTATGAAAGCCTCTTTTACTTTGGTTAAATAATTTCCTAATTAAACTTAATTCCTAAATTTACATTTGTAATAATTTTTTATGTATTTAAAGTCAAATTATAAAGTTATTGAATCATATTGTATCCTTTTTATCCTAGGATAAATCTTATTTTATCGTTGTAGTAAGAGTTCTACACGACGGTTTTTAGCCCAAGCTTGTTCATTATTTTCAAGAGAAATTGGTTTTTCTTCACCATAGCCAACACTTTTTAGCCTTTTTCCGTCAACACCTTTGTTTATAATATAATGCATGACTGCTTTTGCTCTATATTCAGATAGCTTTTGGTTTGACTCATTGCTACCATTAGAGTCAGTATGTCCTTCAATAGTAACATAGGTTTTAGAGTTGTTATTTAACATAGCAACTATTCTATCAATAGCTGGATATGATGATGGTTTAATAAAATAGGAATCATTATCAAAAAGAATGTCATGAAATATTAATCGACCTTCAGCCATCAATTTTTTGTAAAGCGGTAAACCTTTATGTGCTATTGTAATATGATTGATCATTGCTGGAGAAGCTGAACGAGATAAAGCACTTACTTCTATATGTGTATATTCTTTTATATGTTTAACTTTCTTTTTAATTGTCTTTTTAAGATCCGCAATATTTATTAATTGGAAGCCCTCATACGATACTTTTACAATACCTTCGTTAAACGATAATTGTACTGTACGCCAACCTGGATATGGTAATTTATAAGGCATTCTAGCATATTCATGGCTGGATCCTGCAGGTACAATGCCGTCGCCTCGTATTGTGATAGAATAAGTTGCATAAAGATCGTTTTTATCCTTTAAGTATAGTGTATATGCTTCGTTACCTTTTCCATGAAAATAAAATTGCCCTTCTATTTTAAATGAGTTACCTAGATATTCATCATTCTTAAAAGTAGGTTTAAGTCTAGCTGATGTTATAAACTGTACAACGCCCTCTTTTTTCCCAAGAGCAACCAACTGAGAGTTTTGCATAGTCCCGCTCATCTGTGTCCACTTTGAAGGAAATTCACCATGTTTTTCGTAGTTAAAGTCATCAGAAAAGACAATATTACCATTTATAAAGTTTTTAACTGGTTTTCGTTGATCAACAACAACAATATCATTGTTGGCTTCATCTTTACTTTCTTGAGTTTGTGAAGTGCTGCTGATTGCCTTTTTGGCTTCCTTTTTTAATACACTCTTAAGGGTTTGCCCTTGTATATTAGCAATAAAAAAGAATAGGCAACAAAAAGAAATAATTTTTAATGGAGTCATAGTTTTCATTTGTAGAATATTTTAAGATTAACAATACAAATGTCTGATATATAACCATTTCAGTCAATCGCGTATATGGGGTAAATATAAAATGGCAGCAGTGTTACTTAGATTAATTTTTGTTTCAAAGCTTTGTAAATTGCTTCAGCTCTACTATTCACATGAAGTTTTGAGTAGATATTTTTTATATGACTTTTAACGGTATGCGGACTTAAAAAAATATCCTCAGCTACTTCTTTATAGTTCATACCTTTACTCAGCATTTTTAGAACCTCTGTTTCTCTATTAGACAAAGGATTTTCGATAATTCTGAAGGAATTTATGATACGTCTTGCAATCTGACTACTCATTGGAGAACCACCTTCATGGACCTCTTTTATATGTATTAAAAGATCTGCAGGATCAGTATCTTTTAATAAATAACCCGAGGCTCCAACACAAAGTGATTCAAAGATAGAATCATCATCTGATTGAACAGTGAGCATGATAAAATCTATTTCGGGGCACACTTTTTTTAATTGACGGGTAACATCAATGCCCGACTTACCCGGAAGGTCTATATCCATTAATACTACATCTACAGGAAGGGTGCAAACAGAAGCAAGTGCAGATTCACCATCAGGAAATGCATATTTACAAGAAAACCCCTGTGAACCGTCAATGATCAAGGTTAAGGTTTGGCGTATCTCATTATCATCTTCTACTATGGCTATATGTATAGGACCAGATTTCATATTTTCTACCAAATTACACTTCTTCTGCAAAATATTCATCACTCATATGGGGTATTCTATTTAGGTTTATTATAGTACCCTTTTTATTTGAAGTGATATTTATATCTGCACCAATTTTTTTAGCGCGTTCTACCATATTTTTTAATCCTCTACCTTTTGATTTCGATTTCACATTAAAACCCTGACCATTGTCGCTTAATTCGATCATTAAACTTTCACCATTTGATGCTAATTTTAAATGAACTTTACTGCAGATAGCATATTTTGCACAATTGTTCATAGCCTCCTTAAAAATCAAAATAACCTGTTTTTTTGTTTGTGAATCTAAGTTTATAATATGTTGATTTTCAGTAAACTCACTAGCCCTAAAATCGATTTCTGTATTATTAAAAATATCTTCTCCAAAATCTTTTAATCTTAAAAAAGCATCTTCTAAACTATCTTTTTGAGGATCAATTATCCATAAAAGATCTCGAAAACTTCCTGATAGTTCTTTGATATTATTCCTAATTTTAACAAACCAGCGCGTCGGGTCTTCTTTTTCAATAATGCTTCTTTCCGCTAAGGTTAAGAATAATGACGCTTTCGTCAATTTAGAACCAAGTTCATCATGAAAATCTTGTGCGTTTTCTCTTCTAAGCAACTCTCTTTGATTTAATAAAGCCTTTTCTAATTTGACCTTTCTATCTAACTCATTTATTCCTTTACGAATTCTAAATAGGTATGAGATACGCAAGAGGCCAGCAATAAACAATGCGTAAAAGGTAAACGCTAAATTAGATTTCCAAAAAGGAGGGGAAATATTGAATTTTATACTTATAGGATTTTCTGACCATATTCCTTGATTATTACTACCATCTAGTATTAACTCATAATTTCCAGGTGCTAAGCTGTAATAAGTGAGTTCAGAAATATTACCTGTTTCAACCCAATCGTTACTTATGGGCAAAAACTTATGTCTGTATTTGTTATAATTAGTATTCGTAAAATCTAGTGCAGCATAATTTACTTTTATTGAATTTTCGAAATGAGATAACTTCACTTCATTGTTTTTTATTCTAGAATATATCGATACAAACCCTTTTTTCTTCTTTTGAATACTTTCAATATCAGTAATTGCCAAATTAAATCTTATCTGCTCATTTACCGATACAATATTAGAAAATATACTTAGGCCATCTCTACTGCCAATAAACACATTGTCATTATTATCGATATAAATTGAATTTCTATACGGTATATTATCTACTAACCCACTTTGTGAAGTAAAATGTTCGATTTTTGTTAAACTTTGACTTATATCATCATATAGTGTTTTTATTACACCATTGGTGGTTGCAATCCATAAAAACCCATAAGAATCTTCCTGAATGCCAAGAATATATTCTGAAGGTAAACCATCTGAATTTCCAAATTGAATGAATTGATCCGTTTTAGTATTGTATAAATTTAATCCTCTTTGTGTGGCTATCCATAATCTACCCTTCCTATCACTGAATATTTTTTTAATCGAATTGTTGCTTAACCTATTAAAACTCCCATAACTACTTGTATAATTCGCAAATTTGCCTTGATCTGATTCATCCATCAATTTACTTACACCACTAAAGGTGCCGAACCATAATTGCCCATCCTTATCCACTTCTATTTCATTAACCTGTGAATTAACCAAATCGTCTGGTTGGTCAACATCATCCGTAAAAACTTTAATTTCAGGAATTTCCAGATCTCCATATGGCAAAGATAACTTTACGAGTCCGGCATAATTTCCGACCCAAAAATTATTTTTATCTTGTTCGTAGATATCGAAGGTCCAATTATGTGGTAACCCTTCTGAAACTGTATATCTCATAAACTTCCCTGGATCATAGTTTTTATCTAATTGAGTGACAAATAATCCACCATCTGCGCCAATCCAAAGTCTATTTTGACTATCGATCAATAAATTTCTAGACAGTTGCATATTTTTATCTTCGAAAACCATATAATCCTCTGGACATTTTCCATCGAGAAGATCTGATTTTTTAAAGCGATAAAGTTTGGTTGGAGATGTTATCCAAATATGACCACCACCATCTTCAATAATGGCATAAATACCATATAAATCATTTAGACAATTATCCAAATACCGTGGAGGAAAACTTGATATTTTATTGATGTCTTTACTAAGTTTATACAAGCCATTGGTGTTTGCAATCCAAATATTTTGCTGGGAATCCTCAAAAATGGACTTGACATTACCGGACATACCGAGAAAGCCGTTTTTAGAAATCACTTCCATTTCTAATAAGCGGTCATCAACTAGTTTAAACTTTTTATAATAGTTCTTTGCGCTACCGACCCATATATTATTCTCATGATCAATAATAGTGTTTTCTACAAGATATTTTGATATTTTTTTCCCCTTAGTGTCCAAAAATTTGGCTATACTAATTGTACTATCATTTAGGACAGTCCCTTTTAGTAAACCCTTACTTGATTCTACAAGAAATAAGGAATCATTATAATGTAGATATTTAAAAAAATTCGTTTCTTTCTGACTAACGCCATCCTCTAAATAAATATTAAGCTTTTCGAAATAATACTCTTCGCCTCCACCGAGAACATAAGGACCGTCATGCCCGGAAATCCATATCCTGCCATAGCTATCTTCTGTTACTCCCCAAATAACAGCTTCGGCAATTGACGGACTAACCTCCTCAGGCAAAAAATGGACAATCTTTTCCAAATCTTCCATTAAAAAGAGGCCTCCATAAGTACCCACCCAAAGATTTTTATTTTTGTCCTCAAATAAATTAAGTACATATTGTTGATTGTCATTCGGATTATCAATAAGCTTTATATGTTTTATTTGATTGTTTTCTAACACATGTAGCCCTCTTGGAGTGCCTATCCAAATCTTATTATCAGAAGTTTGAACCAACGCAGTAATTTTATTATCTCGTAATCCAATAGTATCTTTTAGAGATGCTAGGTAAGGAGTAAACTCCCGGCCATCAAATTTATAGAGACCATTATTGCCGGCAACCCAAATAAAACCATCACTATCTTGAATTACATCTCTAACTATTCTTGACGGCAGACCGCTGTCATCTGCATATCTGGTAACTTCATAAAACTGTCCATACGTACATATTGCTGTAAACAGCAACGCGAAGAATAGTAGAATTTGGAGTGGAATTCTCATTAAGCTAGATTAAGAAAACACTTGAAAATTAGTTGTGTACCCTTAAAATTTAATATAGGGGTAGGTCATTTATTGTCAGCAAGTTACAATAAATTGCTTAATATTTAAAACTCACTTGTAAAGTGTAGTTTTACTGTAGGATATTTTTGTTGTGTCATTTGTATGGTAAATGCAGAATCAGCTAAGAATACTAATTGGTCTTGTTTGTCTTTAGCTAAATACCGCTGTTTTACACGTTTGAATTCTGAAAATTCATCATTTTTCGGATCTTCAGGTGCTACCCAACATACCTTATGCATTGGTAAATTTTCATAGGTGCATTTTGCTCCGTATTCATGTTCTAAACGATATTGAATGACTTCATATTGTAAGGCGCCAACTGTACCAATAACTTTTCTACCGTTTAACTCTAGAGTAAAAAGTTGCGCTACTCCTTCATCCATTAATTGATCTAATCCTTTATATAACTGTTTGGATTTTAATGGATCAGCATTATTTACATAACGGAAATGTTCAGGTGAAAAACTCGGGATTCCTTTAAAGTTTAAAATTTCTCCTTCTGTTAAAGTATCTCCAATTTTAAAATTCCCGGTATCATGTAATCCCACAATATCACCTGGAAAAGACTCATCAACGATTTCCTTTTTTTCAGCGAAAAATGCATTCGGACTGGAGAATTTCATTTTTTTATTATTCCGAACATGTAAATAGGGCGCATTGCGTTTAAACGTACCTGAAACTATTTTTAAAAATGCCAATCTATCTCTATGTTTAGGATCCATATTTGCATGGATCTTAAATACAAAACCGGTTAAAGTTTCTTCTTTAGAATCAACCAGACGGGTATCAGACATTTTAGGTTGCGGTGTTGGTGCAATTTCTATAAAACAGTCTAATAATTCTTTTACCCCAAAATTATTTAATGCAGAACCAAAAAATACAGGTTGCAACTCAGCTTTTCTATAGGCTTCTTTATCAAATTGAGGGTATACTTCATGAACCAATTCTAATTCTTCGCGCAAAGTATTTGCTGAGGTTTCACCTATTATTTCGTCTAATTCAGGATTAGTAATGTCATCGAATTCTATCCCCTCTGAAATAGATTGCTTATTATCGCCCGAAAAAAGATTAAGTTTCTTGTCCCAGATATTATAAATGCCTTTAAAGTCGTAACCCATCCCTATAGGAAAGCTCAGTGGAGTGACTTTTAAACCTAATTTTTGTTCTACTTCATCTAGTAAATCGAACGCATCTTTTCCTTCACGATCTAGTTTATTGATAAAAACAATGATAGGAATGTTTCGCATTCTACAAACTTCCACTAATTTTTCAGTTTGTTCTTCAACACCTTTCGCAACATCTATCACTACAATTACACTATCTACAGCCGTTAAAGTTCTAAAAGTGTCCTCAGCAAAGTCCTTATGCCCTGGTGTATCTAAAATATTTATTTTTTTGTCTTTGTAGATAAAAGCTAATACTGAAGTTGCCACCGAAATACCACGTTGCCGTTCTATTTCCATAAAATCGGAAGTAGCACCTTTTTTGATCTTATTATTTTTTACTGCACCAGCTTCCTGAATTGCACCACCAAATAACAGTAATTTCTCCGTTAAGGTAGTTTTACCGGCATCTGGATGCGATATGATTCCAAAGGTTCGTCTGCGCTCTATTTCTTCTAAAAAGGACATGTAACAAAATTAGGATGGCAAATATACCATTTTGAAAAAATAATTATCAAATTTCAAGCATCAAATAATAAATCTTTAATATTTGACTTGCGTATTTTGTTTTTTGATATTTACTCTATCACTTTTGCATCAATAAATACGTCCTCGAGTGGCCACTCATCGCGCCCGGCTTTAAGATTGGCAATTTTATCCAGTACATTAAATCCTGAAATGATCTCCCCAAAAACTGTATGCTCTCCATCTAAATGAAAAGCACCTTGTTTACTTTGTATAAAATAAAATTCAAATGGCGTTGATTTTTTACTAAGGTTGTTTTCCCAATCTCTTGCTGCAGCCATTGCACCGTATTTATGTTTTCGATGTTTTCTAAATTCTCTGGGCACCGTATAGTTTTGATATTTATTGCGTATTCTAAGTGTATTACTATTTTCGGAATTTCCGCCCTGTACTATAAAATTTGATACTACTCTATGAAAGCAGGTTGTATTGAAATAACCCGCCTTTGTTAGAAAAATAAAATTGGCTCTGTGCAAAGGAGTATCGTCGTATAACCGAATAGTAAGATTACCTAAACGTGTTTTAAACAATACTTTGTTGGCTTTGTTTCTTTTACCATAAGCAATTAAAAAATCAATAGCATTTTTGCTAGTTATTGTGTCAAATGCCTTAATGATAGGCTCTTTTGTTTCCTTTATATTAAGTTCAATAATTTTCTCTTTGGTGGGAGCTTGCTTTTCAATTTCTTTTTTATTGGTGTCATTTTTACAGCCACTATTGATAGTAAATAGGATAATTACTATATATAAATTTAAAAACCTCATAATTTAATTTGACCATTATTTAAGTAGGTAAAGATAAATGTATTCAAAGAAAACTTTGTAAATTCGGAGCTAATAAAATTGATACATGAATTTAAAGTTTATATTGATTTTTAGTTATTGTTTTTTGCTGATAAATTGTACCGATGCAAAGAAGAAATCAACGGTTGTATCTGAGCCAAATAAGGCTTCTTTATTTGTTGATCTAGAAGGAAATAATGTCGCAATTGAAGATTATAAAGGAAAAAGAGTGCTTATTAATTTTTGGGCAACATGGTGCACTCCTTGTTTAAAAGAAATGCCGTCAATGGCAAAAGCGCAAGAATTATTAAAGGATGATAACTATGTGTTTTTGTTTGCTACAACAGACAGTTTTGAAAAGATCAATCAGTTTAAAGCTTCAAACAACTATCCATTTCAGTTTTTACAATTCAAGAGTACACTTGATAAATGGAATATTTATGCGTTACCCGCCACTTTTGTTTATGATACCAATGGAGAAATGGCGAAGCGAATTGACGGTGCCACTGAATGGGATTCTGAAGAAATGTTAAATGTATTAAGATCTATAGAGTAATGAAATATTTAAAAATACTTATTGTAATTGCTATTACTGTAATATCCTGTAAAGAAATAAAGGATGACTCAGTCAAAACAAATTCGAAATCAAATCCATCGACTATTTCAGTAGAAGGTAAACAACCTTTTTTGTTTTCAAATGGCAATACGTTGTTTATGTCCTTTACCAAAAAAATAAACGATTCTGTTCATGTCGTAAAATTTTCAAAACTTGAAAACGGAAAATGGACAGAAGCTATTGAAATAGCCAGAGGTGATGACTGGTTTGTAAACTGGGCTGATTTTCCTGCAATAGCGGAAAATAACGGGAATATTGCATCTCATTTTTTGGAAAAATCTGATCCGGCCACTTTTGCATATGACGTTCATTTAAAAATATCTAATGATAACGGTCAGCACTGGAATGATGATTTTTTATTACATACAGATAGTACCAAAACCGAACATGGATTTGTTACCATATTACCCTATAAGGAAGATGCTTTCTTTACAACCTGGTTAGACGGAAGAAATACCGGTGGTGGCGGACATTCAGATGGTCATTCAAGTGCTGGTGCCATGAATATAAGAACCGCTACCATATCTAAGACTGGCGAAGTGATAGATGATACATTGGTAGATGCAAAAACCTGCGATTGTTGCCAAACTAGTGCAGCAATTACGCCTAAAGGCCCCATTATTGTTTATAGAGATAGAACGGATGGGGAAGTAAGAGATATTTATATTTCAAGGTTACTAGATGGTAGTTGGACCATACCAAAATCTATCAATAATGATAATTGGGTAATTGATGGTTGTCCGGTAAACGGGCCAAAAGCCGCAGCTAATAATAATACTTTGGCTATAGCTTGGTTTACAGCTGCTAATAATATACCAAAAGTAAATGTTGTTTTTTCTGGTGATAGTGGAGCAACTTTTAATAAACTGATCCAGATAGATAATGGTAAACCCATGGGAAGGGTAGATATTGCATTATTAGATGAAAATAATGCATTGGTAAGTTGGATGGAGTCTACCGAAAATGATGCTGAAATTAAAGTGATGAAAGTTGACAATTATGGGAAAAAGCAAGAACCAATTGTGGTTACGACCTTATCGGCAGCGAGAGCGAGCGGATTCCCTCAAATGGAATTGGTAGACGATAACGTTTATATAGCCTGGAATCATATTGAAGATGATAAAGTTTCTATTAAAGTAAAAAGGATGCATGTTGACGATTTTAAATAAGATTGTTAAAGATGGGTTTATAATTTCGTAAATTGCACAAATAAATATTATGATAGAAGAACAAGTAATATTAGTAAATGAAAATGATGAACAAATAGGGACCATGCCTAAATTAGAAGCGCATGAAAAAGCTGTATTGCACAGGGCTTTCTCTGTTTTTGTCTTCAATGAAAAGAGTGAATTGTTGTTACAACAACGGGCTGCCTCTAAATATCATTCGCCGATGTTATGGACAAATACCTGTTGTAGTCATCAGCGTGACGGCGAGAAAAATATTGAAGCTGGGAAAAGACGTTTACTCGAAGAAATGGGATTTATTACAGAGTTAAAAGAAGTATTTTCATTTATTTATAAAGCACCTTTTGATAATGGATTGACGGAGCATGAATTAGATCATGTTATGGTAGGTAGCTATGATAAGAGTCCTGAAATTAATCGGGATGAAGTTGAAGATTTCAAATGGATGACGTTAGAAGCTGTTAAAAGAGATATGGAATTACATCCGGAAGTTTATACTGAGTGGTTTAAAATTATTTTTAAAGAATATTATCAAAGATTGATAGAAGTATAATGGCTAAAGTAACCGTAAATAGAAAGGCACATTTTAATGCAGCACATAGACTTTATAGACCTGAATGGTCCGATGAAAAGAATCTAGCGGTATTTGGTAAATGCAGTAATCCATTATACCATGGCCATAATTATGATATAACAGTAGCGGTTACGGGTGAAATTGATCCATTAACGGGTTTTGTAATGGACATGAAGATCTTAAAAGATTTGATACGAATTGAGGTAGAGGATGTTTTTGATCATAAAAATTTGAATGAAGAAGTTCCTGAATTCGATGTTGACGGATTAAATCCGACTTCAGAAAATATAGTTGTTGTAATATGGAATAAACTTCGGCCAAAAATTGATAATAAGCATCAGCTCGCAATAACACTTTATGAAACCCCGAGAAATTTTGTAAGCTACAACGGGGAGTAAAGTTTTAGGAAAGTAGCTGTTAAATTTTGTAAACTTATGCTATGCTCCAACATGTATTTATAGTTTCAGACGGCACAGGCGCAACCGCTAAGCAAGCATTAAAGGCCGCTTTGGTTCAATTTGAATCTACAAAAGTGCAAATACATATACGCCCTGAAGTACGTAGCGAGCAGCAAATTTTAGATATTGTCTCAGAGGCATATACCATTAAAGGGATGATAATCCATACGCTTGTTTCAAAGAAATTACGGCATTTAGTATTGGAACAAGGCCGTCTTCATGATCTTCGTACTATTGATCTAATGGGACCGTTATTAGCACAGTTATCTCATCATTTTGAAAATTCACCCACAGAAAAACCAGGAATTTTCCAAACTCTTAACAAAGCATATTTTCAACGAATTGAAGCTATTGAGTTTGCGCTTCGTCATGATGATGGACAACGAACTGCAGAATTAAACGAAGCCGAAATAGTGCTATTAGGTGTATCCAGAACTTTTAAAACACCATTAAGTGTATATATGGCCTATAAAGGATGGCGCGTGGCTAATATTCCAGTTATATTAAATGTGTCACTACCTGACATCGTTTTTGAATTACCACCCGATCGTATTTTTTGTTTAACAACTATTCCAAGTCGTTTAGCTGAATTGAGACAAGTTAGAGACAAACACTTAGGAGGTTTAACAGGAAACTATTCAAATAGATCCTATGTAAAGGAAGAGTTAAATTATGCATTAAGAATTTATAGAATGCATCCAAAATGGACACGAATTACTGTGACTCATAAACCAATAGAAGAAATATCTTCAGAAATTCTCTCCACAATTAGAAAGAAATAATAAAATAGATAAAAAAAATCTAATTATTTGAATCTTAAATCATTGGCTTTAATAATCTTTGTCCAGAGACTTTTGCCATTACTGTTATAAATAGTAATTTCTAAAGCTCTTTCTTTCTTGGTACCAAATACTTTTATATACGAATAGTTTCTTTCTTTAACTAAAGTACCCTCCACAAGAAGTATGTTTTCTTCAGCATCTTTACCATAAACTCCAGAAGTAAGAGGTGAAACCGTTAGGTCATATAATGGATATCCGTTTTCCATATCCAATTTTGATAATTCGGTATGATGTACATCTCCTGTAATAAAAATAACACCGCTTATTTTTAATTTTTTAATTGCTTTTATAATTTTCAACCTTTCTTCAGGTGCAAAATTCGCATATTTTTCATGTCTCTCTAATGGGTTCAAAAACTGGCCTCCCATAACTACAAATTTAAAAGGAGCATAACTATTTACCAATGCATCAATTAGCCACTCTATCTGTTTATCACCCAAAATTTCATGCGTTCCTAAATCTCTTCTTTTGTTAGGGGTTCTCCATGATCTGTTATCTAATAAGAAGAATTCGCTATCCGCCCATTGAAAAAAGCCGGTAGTTCCTTCATCAAAAATATAATTAGGGTTTGTAAAGAAAAGTTTAAATGCATCTTCGGTTTTCCTCTTTAAATGGTAACTTCTATCGGAATCGTTTGGGCCAAAATCATGATCATCCCAGATAGCATAATGATGCATACTACCTAACATAGGTTGCATTTCAGGTAACGATCTGGTATGGGTGTTGCGATATAATATTCCTGTATTGCTGTTCCAATCTACTTCTCGCAGATATATATTATCTCCCAGCCACAACATAAAGTTGGGTTCTTTCTTATAAATATCTTCAAAAATTTGATAATCGCCTCCAAAAGGTTTTCCCGGTCTATCATATATTGCTTCACTAATATACGTACCACTTCCAGATGTAAAAGAATAATCTGGTGCGTCTGTTCTCCATAACCATAAGGGCTGAGATTCAAAACCTAAATTATAAGGCCTGTCAACTCTTTTATTATTTATGTATAAAGCATAGCCATATTCATTAGTGGGTTCTAATTCATCAGCAAGTATTCTGGCAATAAAAGCTTTATCTTTTGATGTAACAACTTGATCTGTTTTATATTTTTTATTCGGATTTTTTTTGTTCCAATATTCAAAATGAACTTTTGCTTCTTTTTTGGTTTGCGCCCATAATAAAACTTCTTTCATTGTAGAATAGCCAACCATGGGGCCTGATTGTAATAGCTCTTTTTGTGCTGAAGAAAAAGTGATTGTTGCAATTGCCAAAAATGTTAAAATTGCTTTTCTCATTATGAATTATTTTGATTGGTTAAAATGAAGTTCAAATTTAATGAATTTACATGACGAATTGTGGTTAATTATTTTGAATGTAACTAGGGTTACTTAATTTCATACCACAATTCTACCATTCCATCTTTGTAGGCTGTTACGTCTTTTAAGTGTAATTTTTGTTCCTGTCTGACAAAGTCAAAGAATAGCCTTCCGTCTCCTAATAGAACAGGCATAATTGATAGGATGATGTCGTCTGCCAGATTTAAACGAATAAACTCTTTTACGATCATGGCACCTCCGACCAGCCATATATTCCGGTATATTGGTTTAAGTTGATCATTTACTAGTTTGTTGAGGTCACCGTTATAGAATTTGACATTTTTCCTGTCAGTCGTTAGGTCTCTTTTGGTCAAAACAATAACAGGCGTTTCACCATATGGCCATCCAAGTTGTAGCGCATGTTCATAGGTCAAAGAACCCATAACATAACAATCAATATTCTTTATAAATTCCTTTATATCTAATTCACTAAGTGTTACTCCTTTCTCGTAGTTGTCCGTCGAATGCATCCAAGAAACACTCCCATCATTTTTGGCTATAAAACCGTCAAGACTCGAAACCATATGTATTGTTACTTTTGACTTAGCAGTTGCCATTTTTCAAATATCTTTCAAGAGTTAGATAATGATTTCATTCTGAAATATTCTGTAGGAAATATACCGTTGTAGAAATCAACTGTGTTAAAGATACTTATTTTTAGGTTAGGGTAGAAGCTGTAGAATAATCATCATTGTTGCACTTTTGTTCTTTTTGACTTAATTGTTAGATATCTGTTTACCTTATTTTTGTAGTCAATATAATTTTCTCCATGTGTACTTAGCAAATATTTTTCTTCTTCTAAAATCATGTAGTGAAAAATAACCACAAGTGTTAAGTAAAAAGTAATCAATACAAATGAAGGGAAAATAAAAATATATCCTAAAATCAGGATATTATATGACAAAAAATATGGATTGCGACTAATTTTATAAACCCCAGTTGTAACTAAATCCGTTTTTTGGCCATATTTAATACCAACTCTCCATGAATTTTTCATTGTAATCAACGCAAGGATTCCTAAAATAAATCCGGTAGAAACAAATATCAGTCCTAAAATATTTATCAGCTTATATTCTGACAAATCAATTTCTACAATCCACTTTGGTTCAAGTAAAGTCAATCTCAATATAATCAAGCAATAGATTATTGTTGAAAATAAAATGGATAATGTTAATTTTAATGAACTGCCTCTAATTGATTGTTTTGTAGATATATATGTCTTAATATTCTTAACTGCAAATGCAAGTATGAAAAAAATTAGTATTATTCCTAAATATATTTTTTCTATCATTATTTATACTGTTAATAATACTCCTCCTTCAATGGAGTAAATCATGTTTGTTTAAGAATAATTACAGTTTTGTACGCGAGGATTTTTTGTTGGAAAATCAGCTGTAGCGAAAAATACATGTACCTTTGTTTAAGCCTAAAATAAGCAATTATTTTTTACCAACCACATAAGTGACAGGAATCAGTTGACAAGATGCAGCCCTTAATGCAAAAACAAAACCAATCGATGATTACGGATAAAGATATAAACAAACCAGAACCTATTGTATCTGGAAAACAATTAGAATTGTTTAATCGCTCTACAGATGTTAAGAGTACTATTAAAAAACTAGAAGCTGGCAAACCTGTATTAATAACATCGTTTTATAGCAATGGATTATTACTTCTTAGGGAGTTGCAGTTACATCTTAAAAGAAAGTTGCCTAATAAGTCTTATCAGGAACAACGCGAGTATAGGTTAGCATATCGTAAGCTCTCAAATCTTATTTTAATAGAAATTGTAGATCATAAATTAGTAGTAAAAAAGTCACCATCTATTGGTTGGTTAAAAAAGCTTTATCCTGAAACTAGCGATTTCCTATTAACCTTTCCTCAAGTTCAAGGACTCAATAGTGCTTGGCAATGGTATCAAAAAGGGATTTCCATTCCTGTATTGCGAAATAAACTACATCCATATTACGGTACATATTTTCCTACACGATTTGATCATTTGAAACTTTTCGACAATTGGTTGAAACGTTATAAAGGACCTAAAAAGACTGCAATAGATGTTGGAATTGGGAGTGGTGTACTTTCTTTTCAAATTATAAAGTATGGTTTTCAAAAGGTTTTTGGTACAGACACAAACGCTAATGCGATTGTTGGACTAGAAGAGTTTATGGGAGATACAAAATTGTCTAGAAAGATAGAATTAGATTTTGGACATCTTTTTGGTAATTGGGAAAAGCAGACCGAATTGATTGTTTTTAATCCACCTTGGTTACCAGAAATTCATAAACAGGATAGTAGTGACAAAGCTATTTATTACAATAAAAATCTATTTCCTGATTTTTTTGCAGGAGCAAAAAAAAGGCTGTTACCTGAAGGAAAACTCGTAATCTTATTCTCAAATTTAGCTCAATTAACTAATGTAACAAAAGACCATCCTATAGAAAAGGAACTAGCTGAAGGTGGGAGATTTCAATTGGAAAAATTTTTAAATAAAAAAGTGAAAGCTGCTTCTGAAAAAACAAAGCGAGATCAATATTGGCGTGCTTATGAAGAAGTAGAACTTTGGGTTCTGACTCATAATTAAGTTATAGACGTGTTGGAGAAATAATGTTTTCATTTATTAGAATAGTTGAGATTTTGGAAGTCATAATATTACTAACGGACTCGTATATGTCTCGTAGAATGTAAAAGGCACATATTTTTAATAAATATCACGAATAAAAAAAGCCTATCATAATTGATAGGCTTTTATCAAAAAAATTAGTTGAAAAGTAATCGATTAAACTACTTTGACATTAATTGCGTTCAACCCTTTAGGACTTTCTTCTACATCGTAGCTTACTTTGTCTCCTTCGTTGATTTCATCAATTAGTCCATTCACATGAACAAATACATCTTTGCCATCACCTTCTGGAGTGATGAATCCAAATCCTTTAGAATTATTAAAAAATTTTACTGTTCCGTTACTCATAATTAAAATATTTATATATAATACAAATGTAGGGTTTATTATGCATAACTTATTATATACCCACAAATAAAGCCATTTATTGGATCAGCTTTCTGGATAAAAGCATATTTGATTTTTAATTAAAGTTTTACTTAGACATTGGTTTTCTGATAATACATATCTAATTCCTCCAGATATTGCTGTTTACTTTTTTCATCTAACAGTGAATATTGGAATGAGTTTTTAGCTAATTCATAGAGGTCTTGCTTACTAAGATCTAAGGCATTCTGGGTATCAATATAATTCTGATTTACCTGCCCACCAAAATAAGCCGGATCATCTGAGTTTATGGTAACTTTTAATCCAAGATCCATCATCTTTTTTAAAGGATGGTCTTTTAAATCATCTACAACCTGCAAGGCGGTATTAGACAGTGGACAAACGGTTAATGCCATATCTCTTTTTATAATTTCTTCTACCAAAGTTTGGTCTTTCAAACAGTTGTTTCCATGATCGATCCTATGGATATTTAAGATATCTAATGCCTCCCAAACATATTCGGGAGGTCCTTCTTCACCTGCATGTGCTAATGGAATATACCCTTCTTTTATAGAGGCTTCATATACATTTTTAAATTTTGAAGGCGGATTTCCTTTTTCAGAAGAGTCTAATCCCACGGCAGTGATCAAATGCTTAAAAGGCAATGATTGTTTAAGTGTTTTAAAGGCATCTTCTTCAGATAAATGCCTCAAATAACTCATAATTAATAAAGAAGTAATCCCTAGTTTTTCTTTAGCATTGGCGCACGCTTTGCTAATTCCGTTAATTACAGTTTCGAAAGAAACACCACGTTCTGTATGTGTCTGGGGATCGAACATAATCTCGGTATGTCGCACATTTTGAATGGCACATTTCTCTAAATAACTATAAGTTAGATCATAAAAATCTTGTTCAGTAATTAGAACACTTGCTCCTTGGTAATAGATGTCTAAAAAATCTTGAAGGCAATCGAATTTATAGGCATCTTTTATTTCATCAACTGAATTAAATTTTATCTTTATATTATTTCTTTTGGCAATATTGAACATTAATTCTGGTTCAAATGAACCTTCTATATGTAAATGTAATTCTGCTTTTGGTAATTTTTCAATAAACTTTCTCATATGTACTTCGTATTTTTATCAAAACTAAAACAAATTTTACTATCAATAATAAAATAGTGATATTTGTACATCATGAAAAGAATATTTTTAGCAATATTAATTGTAATCATATTAATTTTATCAGTTAATCATATAATGGGTCAATCAAGCAAATTGGAAGTCGGCGATACGGTTCCTACATTTATTCTAAAAGATCAAAACAATAGCAATTTTGATATTGATAACTATCGTGGTAAGGTGCCTATGGTTATTTATTTTTATCCTAAAGATGATACGCCTGGCTGTACCAAAGAAGCTTGTTCTTTTCGTGATGAATTTGAAGCCTTCTCAGATCTAAATGTTAAAGTAGTAGGCATTAGTTCTGATGATGTAGCTACACATAAAAAATTTGAAGAAAAGTATAATTTACCATTTACCTTATTGGCCGATACTAAGAAAAAAGTGCGTAAATTATTTGGTGTCCCTAATAGTTTAATGGGTTTAATACCTGGACGCGTTACTTATGTTATTAATAAAAATGGTATAATAGCGCATATTTTTAGTAGTCAGTTTGGTGCAGAGGAACATATTACAGAATCCTTATCTATTTTAAATGCTATGGAGAAATGAGTATAAATTACCCAATAAAGTTTGAGCCCATATTAAAGGAAAAAATTTGGGGCGGTGAAAAGTTAGCTAAATTGTTCAACAAAAAATCTGATAAAAAGAATATTGGAGAGAGTTGGGAAATATCAGGTGTAAATAGAAATGTGTCAGTAGTAGCAAATGGCAAGTTAAAAGGAGAGTCATTAGAGAATTTAATAGTTATATATAGAGATGCGCTTGTCGGGAAAAAAGTGTTTCAAGAATTTTCCTATGAATTCCCATTATTAATAAAATTTATTGATGCTAAAGAAGCATTAAGTATTCAATTGCACCCTGATGATGCATTGGCAAAAGAGCGTCATAATTCGTTTGGTAAAACAGAAATGTGGTATGTAATGCAAGCCGATGAAAAGAGCGAATTAATCGTCGGTTTTAAGAAAGATAGTAATACTGATGAATACCTTGAGCATTTACATAATAAGTCATTACTTGAGATATTAAATGTTGATATTGTAAAAGAAGGAGATGTATATTTTATTCCGACCGGTAGAGTACATGCTATTGGTGCCGGTGTATTATTGGCTGAAATCCAACAAACCAGTGATATCACCTATAGAATTTATGATTGGGACAGGGTAGATGATAGAGGGCATCATAGAAAATTGCATACAACCAATGCACTAACGGCTATTGATTTTAAAGCCCAGGAAAGTTATAATACTGATTATGAAACCGAGTTAAATAAAACATCAAATATTATTGATTGCCAGTATTTTACAACTAATTTTATTGCTGTTAATAAGCAATTGAAAATAGACCATACTGACAAAGATTCATTTGTAATTTATATTTGCGTAGATGGTAATGTAACATTTCAATATGGTGATGAGAATGGCAGTGAAACATTGACAAAAGGAGAAACACTTTTAATACCGGCACTATTAAAGAAATTTAGTATTTCTCCAAAGAATAGTTCTAAATTATTAGAAGTTTATATAAAATGAAAATAGACTATCAAAATACAAAAGTAATAGCTTTTGATGCCGACGATACGTTGTGGGTAAATGAGACCTATTATAGAGAAGCGGAAGATAAATTTATAAAACTGTTATCTAAATATGAAACAGAAAATAAATTAGATCAGGAACTATTTAAGATGGAAATGAAAAACCTATATTTATATGGGTATGGAGTAAAGAGTTTTATATTGTCAATGGTTGAATCGGCCTTAGAATTGTCTAATTATAAGATAAGGCCTACAGTTATACAACAGATAATTGAAATAGGAAAAGCAATGCTAGAAAAACCTATTGAATTATTAGATGGTGTTGAAGAAACTTTGAAAGCTTTGAAACCTAACTACAGATTGATATTAGCTACCAAAGGTGATCTATTAGATCAGGAACGAAAATTAGAAAAATCTGGATTGATAAAATATTTTCATCATATTGAGATATTGAGCGATAAGAAACCCGATAATTATAAAAAATTATTATCACATTTAGATATTACACCACTAGAATTTCTAATGGTAGGAAATTCATTAAAGTCAGATGTTTTGCCGTTACTTGAAATAGGAGCGAAGGCAATTCACGTGCCTTTTCATACCACCTGGGCTCACGAAGTAGTTGAGAATAATGGTAATATTGATTTTAAAACAGTTGATAAATTGAATAATATCCTAAAGTTTTTGTAATAAATGCGAGAGTTAGATATTGAGCATTGGAATAGAAAAGAACAATTCCATTTTTTTAAACAATTTGACGACCCATATTTTGCTGTTACCATTGATTTTGATGTGACAAGGGCATTTAAATATGCTAAAAAACAAGAGCTCTCTTTTTTTGTATTATACCTGCATGCATGCATGAAAGCAATTAATAGTGTTGAGAATTTTAAATATAGAATTCACGATGATAAAGTTATTATACACGATATAATTCATGCTTCGGCTACAATTTTGCGAGCTGACAATACTTTTGGTTGTTCTTTTATCAATTTTTCTGATAACCTTATAGAATTCAACAAAAATTATCAAGCTGAGAAAAGAAGGATATTGAGCACTACCAATTTGTTTCCTAAACAAGATTCAGATGATTGTATATATTGTTCAACGATGACTTGGTTTAATTTTACAGGACATAAAGAACCATTATTTGGGGTAAAAAAAGAATCCGTTCCTAAGTTGGCATTTGGTAAGTATATAGAGAAAAATTCAAAATTGATGATGCCGGTAGCTATCGCAGTTAACCATGCCTTGGTAGATGGATATCATGTCGGTTTATTTGTAGAGGCATATCAAAAGGCTTTAAACAATTTTTAACAAGGTTTTTAGTGTATTAATTTTAAAAAATACCTTTACTTTGCAAAATATTTAAAAATAAGATTTATGGCAAGTGTAAAAAACTTAAAGAAAGATATTAATTACGTTTTATCAGATATTATAGAAGAGTGTTATTTGTGGCAAATGTTACAAGAAGATGCCAAAAAAGCTGATAAGGCTGAAAAAATAATAGATGAAACAATTGAAACGTTTGATGCTTTAATTGAGAAAGTAAATACTAAAGATGTTGACAATAAAAAAGCACATTTTAGAGCAATAAGTGCCGAGCTAGAAAAGAAGGCAAATGGCCTGCTAACTAAGATTGAAAAATTGTAATTTTTTGAAAGTCAAAGTGTTATAATGTCTATTAATATTTTAACATTTTTTGTTGTAATTTTTTTGTAACTTTAACGTTCTATTAATTATAGATTAAACCCAATTTAAGAATGGCAAGAGCAATATTTGAGTACACCAAAACTGTTCTGAAAAAAGTTAGTTTTAATGCCGAATTATTTTGCATAGAGCTTGAAAAAGCTATTAAAAGGCTGTTACCATATGAAATTACAGAATTAAAAATATGGTTAGATAATTTTACAGCCAATAGACCTGAACTTTATGTGTGTTTGGCAATCGTTAAATAATAAAAAATAGGAGCTTTTATAGCTCCTTTTTTATTTTTTGTAAAGGGCTTATAATTTTTACATCACTAAAAGAAATAACACCTTTAATAATACCATCTATTGTAGTTTTTAATGCTTCAATTAATTGAATTTTAAGCTGCGATTTATGATAGATAATACTTATTTCTCTTGACGGTGCAGGTGTATTAAATTCTCTTAAATATTTCTTATCATTTTCTTTTAGGTCTAAAGTATGTAAATAGGGTAGAAGTGTCATTCCCAATCCCTCTTTTGAAAGTTTAACTAAAGTATTAAAACTACCACTTTCCAGTTTAAAATGATTTGGATTATCTAAGCTGGTGGTTCCACAAATATTCAAAATACTATCTTTAAAACAATGTCCTTCTTCCAGTAATAAGATATCATCAATATCCAAATTATTTATTGATAGTTTTTTTTCTACATATAAACGATGGCTATCATTTACAAACCCCACAAAAGGTTCATAGTATAGCACTCTTTCTTTTATAGCTTCATTTTCTAATGGCGTTGCCACAATTCCCGCATCTAGATGTCCTTCAGCAAGTTTTTTTACAATAGCATCTGTAGTAAGTTCTTCAATTAATAAATTGACCTTAGGGTGTTTTTTTACAAAATTCTTTAAAAATAAAGGTAATAATGTTGATATTACTGTAGGAATGATTCCTAGTTTGAAATCACCTCCAATAAATCCCTTTTGCTGATCAACGATATCATTAATCCTATTACTTTCATCTACAATAACTTTGGCTTGTTCAATAATTTTTTCTCCTATAGGCGTTAGTTGAATCGGTTTTTTCTTTCGGTTAAAGATTACAATATTTAGCTCTTCTTCCAATTTTTGAATTTGCATACTAAGTGTGGGTTGTGTCACAAAACATTTCTCTGAAGCCAATGTAAAGTTTTGATATTCAGCAACTGCAAGTACGTATTTTAATTGTGTAATTGTCATTTTATTAGATAAGGTATAAATTTTGATGATAAAAATATAAAAACTATCAATCATATTTATAATGAATCTTGATAAATGTTTCAATAAATTTGTAAAGAATTTAAAATGAATAAATTATGGATACAATGATATTAGGATTACAAAAGGATAAAATCAATGATTTAACTATTGATTTGAATGAATTGTTAGCAAATTTTCAAGTATATTACCAAAATTTAAGAGGCTTACATTGGAATATAAAAGGGAAATCTTTTTTCGAATTGCATGTAAAATTTGAGGAATTATATACTGATGCTCAAGAAAAAGTAGATATGATTGCGGAACGCGTTTTGACATTAGAAGGAACACCGTTACATACTTTTAACGATTATCTGGCCTTAGCAACTGTTTCTGTTGGAAAAAGTATATCAAAAGATATTGATGCCGTTCAACTTGTTGTGAATTCTTTAGATGAACTGATTAAAATAGAGCGTAATATTTTAGATAAGTCTGATGACGCTAATGATGAAGGAACCAATTCTTTAATGAGTGACTTTATAGCAGAACAAGAAAAAACTGTTTGGATGATGAAGGCCTGGTTGGGGTAGAGGTTAAATATTGGAAGACTGAAAGAAAGAAGAAAATTAAATATGCTTCAAACTTCGGTCTTCTAGCTTCCTACTTAGATCATTATCACCACCTTCGTTTTTCATTGAGTTCGGCCTCTTCTTTCACATATTCTTCAACCGGAGTTACTTTTAAAAAAGAAGGATGTTGTTCAATAGCGAATTGTAATTGTTCAACTATTTTTTCAACTGAGTCATTCTCATAATCAATTTCCAATGGCTTTTTGATTACCATAGATTGTAATACACCTCGTTTTTTTAGATTTAATCCTTTTTTATCATATGCCCTTCTAAAACCGTCAATTACAATTGGAATTACAATTGGTTTATTTTTTTTAATTATATGTGCTGTACCTCTTCTAATTGGTTTAAAAGGGGTTGTGGTTCCTTGCGGGAAGGTTATCAACCATCCATTATCCAAAGCTTTACTAATATTACTTACATCAGACATTTTAACCTGCCTGTTTACATCTTCACCCTTACTTCTCCATGTACGTTGGATAGAAACTGAGCCTACATATGATAGAATTTTTGGCAATAATCCCGATTTCATAGTTTCGGAAGCAGCAACATAATAAATATTCAATTTGGGTTGCCATAAATATCCTACATTCTTAATAGAATCTACTCTCCCTTTTAAAGAAGCATTAAACACATGTATCATAGCAACAACATCAGCAAAATACGTTTGATGATTTGAGACAAATAAAACACCAGTTTCTGGTAAATCTCTAATTATTTCAGAACCTTCAATGTGTAATTTGTTGAAACTTTGATAACGTTGATGCGTTACTATGGCGAAAATCCTTATTAAAAACTTTTTAATAAAAAATGCATTACCAAAAGGGTCTTGCTTAAATAACTTCATAAAAGATTAGTAGGTTAGGGTAAGCAAACTTACAAAAAGATAGCTATTATAAAGATTTTAGCAAGTCTTTAATTTCGCTTAACATCATAGCTGTAGCTCCCCATACTGTGTAATTATTTAGTTTAAAGCAGGGTACATCAATATTTTGCATATAAGAGGTGGTCAAGTTTTTGCTAGTTAAAGAGTTTTCATCTAATATATCTGCAAGTGATATTTCTATTAGTTTTTCAACTTCTTCATTCGGATTAAAAATTGGGGTACTTTCAAGTATACCCATAAAAGGTGTAACCCAAAAATTACTCGGAGGTATATATGTTTTTGTTAATTTTCTTACTAATATGATTTCATTTTTCGAAACACCAATCTCTTCTTCCGTTTCTCGTAACGCAGTAAATTGAAGATCAGTATCGTTCTTTTCTTTTTTACCACCGGGGAAGCTAATTTGTGCCGAATGAACTCCATTATAACTCGCTCTAAGCATTAACAGTACTTTAGTGTCATAAGCCATATCTGGATAAAATATCGCTAATACTGCTGATTCTCTTGGGTTTTGAGATTCAATGTCTTCTAAAGAATACTTTTTTCTAAGTTCAGGTGCCATCTTAAATTGAGATGTTAATCCGCCTAAAGGCAGTTCCTTAATTTTAGAAATTTGTGTTAAAAAGAAGTTGAAATCCATTAAATATTTTAATTTTACTCCCGAGTCTGCGGAATACAAAATTATAACTTAAAAAAATAAGAACCGAATTTAAGCTTCCCATAATTATGAATAGATTTAAAAAGATAATCTTAAGTATATTGGTAATTTTGGCCATTATTATTGTCGCAGCAACAACCATAATTCCTAAAGATTTAGACGAGAAGTATAATACGGTAACTTTAAATGGGCCTCATCAGGTATCAACAGAAGCTAAAGAATTATATAATTCTCTTGAATTTATTTCAGATATGCATTGTGATGCCTTATTGTGGAAAAGAGATTTATTAAAAAGAAATAATCAAGGTTCGGTTGATATTCCAAGAATGTTAGCAGCCAAAATGACGCTTCAGGCATTTACTATAGTTACGAAGGCACCAAAGAAAATGAATTTTGATAATAATACGGATGAAACGGATGCCATTACTATTCCTTTTATATTGCAAAAAAGACCTTTTAATTCTTGGTTTAATCTCACGGGAAGAGCTTTGGCACAATGTAAGGCATTATTTCAATTTGAAAAGGATTCTGAAGGTAAATTCAGAGTTATAGAATCATCTACAGATCTAAAAATTTATTTATCCGACAAGAAAATAAACAATGAGATTACTGCCGGATTTTTGGGAATAGAAGGAATGCATGCTTTGAGTGGAGAATTAGAAAATGTAGATAAATTATACGAAGCTGGGGTTAGAATGATGGCACCGGTTCACTTTTTTGATAATAAATTAGGTGGTTCAGCACATGGCGTTTCGAAAGAAGGGTTAACTGATTTTGGGAAGCTGGTCATAAAAAAAATGCAAGAAAGGGATATGATCGTTGATGTTGCACATAGTTCACCGAAACTATTGAATGATATTTTTGAGATATCGACCAAACCTGTTGTAAGTTCCCATACCGGAGTTCAAGGTACTTGTAGTACAGTTAGGAATTTATCCGATAAACATCTAAAGAAAATTGCAGCTTCGGGTGGATTGATCAGTATTGCCATGTTTAAGCCGGCAACTTGTGACAGTACAGTTGCTTCTACTGTAAAAGCAATAAAGTATTGTATTGATCTTGTCGGAGCCGATTATGTAGCTTTAGGTTCAGATTTTGACGGCGCCATTGAGATTCATACTGATGTAACAGGATTGCCTTTATATGTTGAAGAGATGTTGAAAATAGGAATTTCAAAACAAGATATCCGAAAAGTTATGGGTGAAAATGTTAAGCGTTTTATGTTAAAAAATTTACCAAAAAATTAGAAAGGTTTGTTCATAACAAACGTCTATTGAAAATAATAACAAATTGTGAGGTTAATCATAGTCGAAACCTAACTTATACCAAAAATTAATAAATGAAAATAGGAATAGTATGTTATCCTACCTTTGGTGGTAGCGGCGTTGTAGCTACCGAATTAGGTATTGCATTAGGAGAAAAAGGTCACGAAGTACATTTTATAACTTCTAAGCAACCTGTACGGTTAAATTTTTTAACAAAGAATGTTCATTTTCATGAAGTTTTTGTAGAAGAATATCCGTTGTTTCATTTCCAGCCTTATGAGTTGGCTTTATCAAGTAAACTTGTTGCAATAGTAGAACGTTACTCACTTGATATTTTACATGTGCATTATGCTATACCACATGCCTATGCGGCCTATATGGCAAAACAAATGTTAAAAGAAAAAGGTATAGATATTCCAATTGTCACAACTTTACATGGTACTGATATTACCTTAGTTGGAAGTCATCCATTCTACAAACCGGCAGTAGAATTTAGTATCAATAATTCTGATGTGGTTACAGCTGTATCTGAAAGCTTACGAAACGATACTATACGTTTATTTGATATTAAAAAGGAAATAGAAGTTATTTATAATTTTATTGATTTTGATAAGTATCCTAGTATTGATGATGTTGACTGTGAAAGGGTTACTTTAGCTAAGGAAAACGAAAAAATTATAGTACACGTAAGTAACTTTAGACCTGTAAAAAGAATAATGGATGTGATTACTGTTTTTGCTAAAATTCAAAAAGAGATACCATCAAAATTGTTAATGGTAGGTGACGGTCCTGAACGTGAAGCTGCAGATTTACTGGCAAAAAAATTAGGAGTTAGAGATAATATATTATTCTTAGGTAACAGCAATGAAGTAAATAAAATATTATGTTATGCCGATTTGTTTTTGCTGCCATCAGAAACTGAAAGCTTCGGATTGGCAGCATTAGAAGCTATGGCAGCCAAAACACCTGTGATATCTTCAAATTCGGGAGGTTTGTCAGAAGTAAATATACATTCAGTTACCGGGTTTACTAGTAATGTTGGTGACACTGACGATATGGCGAAAAACGCCATTTATTTGTTGAAGGATGAAGAGCGATTACTTGAATTTAAAATAAAAGCACAGGAATTTGCTAAACAATTCTCAATCGATAATATTTTACCTTTATATGAGAAAGTATATAGAGCCGTTAAAGTAGGTTGTTGTTAATTATTATAATAATCTAATCCTTCTATAACTAATTCGGTAGGAGCCGTGGCGTTTATGATAAAATCTGAAATATCCTTCAATAAAATATACATTACAGAACCATTCATGTTCTTTTTATCATGTTTCATTAGCTCTAATATCTCTGAATAATGTTCTTGGGTTATAATTGTTTTTCCAAAAGTTTTATGTACATAATCTTTTAAGGATGTTAGTTCAACCGTGGGAAAGTTATGTAGTTTCTGTGAAAGGTATGCTTCTATAACCATCCCAATTGCAATTGCTTCGCCATGGGTTAAATTATCCAATGAACTATGCTCTAAAAAATACGATTCTATAGCATGTCCAACGGTATGTCCGAAGTTTAATACTTTGCGTAAATTTTCTTCTTTTGGATCTTGTAAGACCACATTATTTTTTATTTCAATTGAACGATAAATAATATTATCTAATTCTCTAATAATCTTCCAGTTATCAGATTTTATATCATTTAATAGTTTAAGATTAAAAGTCAATCCGTATTTAATAATTTCTGCCACACCTGAACACATTTCTCGTTCTGAAAGTGTTGCTAAATAATTAGTATCTATTAAGACCAATTCAGGATTTGAAAATACACCAATTAAGTTTTTTAAATTATCTAAATCTACACCAGTTTTACTACCAACTGAAGCATCAACCATACTTAATAAAGTAGTGGGAATATTTATAAATTTAATACCTCTTTTAAAAGTAGCTGCCACAAAGCCTCCCAGATCAGTAACCATACCACCACCAAGATTTATCAATATACTTTTTCTATCAGCTCCTAAATCTGTGAGTCTTTTCCAAACATCAACACAGGTTGAAATATTTTTATAGATCTCTCCTGCATTAATTTTGATTACTTTAATCTCTTTTTTATAAGAGCATTTATCAATAAATTGAGCATAGCAATACTTAAAGGTATTTTCATCAACCAAGACAAAAACTGATGATATTTCATCGTTATCCAGATAATTATTCAATTGTAGATATGCATCTTTATCAAAATGAATAGTATAATTTGTTGATTGAATGGAATTCATGAACTATTTAGTATTAGTAATTATTATTCGCGAATTTATTGAAAAAATAGTTGGCTTAGCTATCTTTGTAGAGAGAAATAATTAGAAAGTTTTAATATTGTTATACCCATGAATAAAATTTTTGATAATACTGAGATCGCTTTTTCCTTAAAATCAGATGCTGAGTTGGATAGAGCCTATTATTTGTTCGAAATGATAAAGCGTGAACCACTCGTTAAAATTGGTACTGCAGTAACCAAATTTGCATTGAAAACGCATTTACCTGTTGAAGGAATTATCAGAGCTACTGTCTTCGACCATTTTTGTGGAGGAGTTACTGAAAGTGATTGTATGCCTACCATAGAAAAAATGTACACAAAAAATGTACATTCAGTGTTAGATTATTCAGCTGAAGGTAAAGAGGCCGAAGAACAATTTGATTTAGCTATGGAAAAAACTCTAAATACTATTAAGTTTGGGAAAGAAAAAAGCAGTCTTCCATTCGCTGTATTTAAACCAACAGGATTTGGTAGATTTGATATGTATCAAAAAGTTTCCGAAGGTGAAAATTTAGATGCTCAGGAAGAAAAAGAATGGGCACGCGTAAAGGATCGATATGAAAAAGTGAGTAAAGCGGCATATGATGCAGATGTTCCTTTATTAATAGATGCTGAAGAAACCTGGATGCAGGATTCAGCAGACGATCTAATAGAAGGGATGATGAGAAAGTACAATAAGACCAAGGTCATTGTATTTGGAACGTTACAATTGTATCGTTGGGATAGATTAGAATATCTTAAAAAATTACATCAACGAGCGAAAGAACAAGGATTTAAGGTTGGAATGAAGTTAGTACGTGGTGCTTATATGGAAAAGGAAAGAGAGCGTGCGGAAGAGAAAGGTTATAAAGACCCGATCTGTGTTGATAAGAAAGCGACAGATAAAATGTTTAATGATGTTATGATGTATATGTTTGAAAACATAGGTGATATGGCAATATTCTCAGGAACTCACAATGAAAAAAGCTCATATTTATTAATGGATCTTATTGCGAATTCAAGTTTAGCTAAAGATGATGATCGAATTTGGTTTGGGCAGCTATACGGAATGAGCGATCATATAAGTTTTAATTTAGCCAAAGAAGGGTACAATGTTGCAAAATACTTACCTTTCGGGCCGGTGCGAGATGTTATGCCCTATTTAATAAGACGTGCTGAAGAAAATACTTCAGTAGCAGGACAAACCAGCAGGGAATTGAGTTTGTTAAAAACTGAAAGAGAGCGTAGAAAACTATAATGACGACAGTAGAAGAAATAAAAATACTCCTTGAAAAGAATAAAAGGCGGTTAATAGCAGAATTAAATCAAAGTAAAGAGTTGGTTATTTTGCTGAAAAAATCAACCTATAAAAAATTAACAGAAGAAGAAAAGGAAAGAGTTAAAGCACAATTAATAGATATATTAAAGGGTATACCCGCTTTCGCGGTATTTATGTTACCGGGTGGGATCCTTTTATTACCTTTATTAATTAAGTTAATTCCAGAGATTTTACCTAGTTCTTTTAGAGAAGACCCTCCTGTTACAGATGACCCTAAAAGTTAGTAAAATTTATTTTGTACTTATTTCTTTTTACCGCTTCTCATCATTAAAATTAGCCATATAGCTAATCCTACAAAAACTAGAAACATAAAGATGCCGGCGGCTATTCCCATGGTCCAATCTACCAGGGGTATAATCATTTTTATCATAGTGAATATTTTATATATCTTAACAAAGGAAGTTATATTGATATTATAATAATATGACTTTTATCATTTTAAGTACTTTATGTTATCAATGTTACTAAGATATTCTATTTTTTACTTTTTAATCGCATCAGCTATCCCTTTAGTATCGGCAAACTGTTGAAAATTAGTAATTTTCCCATCTTTTAAACTCCAAAGATGTGCCATTTGTAAATTGATGACAGCTCCATTTTTTTTGTATTTAGCTTGATAGCGACCGGTTACTAAAATCTTATTATTAGCCATTTCATTATAATTGAGACCTGTAAGGTTCCAATATTCCCATTCCTCTCCAATACGACCAAAAACACCTTTTACTATTGCATCAAATCCTATATAAGGATTGCCATCAGCAAGCGGAAAATTTTCAGCTTCGTTCCATACTACGTTTGTATCCATAACTGCACCTATTGCCGGAATATCACCTTTTACAAAATCGTCATATATTTTTTGAATGATCGACATATTCTCAGGAGAAGATACGATACCTAATTGTTGCATAAAAGCCATATTATCCATAAAATCCTGTTCCTGAGCAATTTTGCCTTCAATCATTTTTGCCAAAGTAGTACCATCTATATCCACGCGTTTATTAGTTGCAGGGATGCCAAAAAAATCACCCGTATGTTTCCCTTTAAAATTCCAGTGTTTTACCAGTTTATCATCCTGACCAAAAAGATCAACAATAGAGAATTCAATATCTGAGAATCCTGTAAGGAAGTTTGAATAATAATCTTTAACGTTTTCAATTCCAACTACATTTTCAGGACTCATAACGAGTGTTATATTTTTATCGAAATTATCCTCGTTAAATAAGTCTAATTTCTCGTTATTAATAATTTCATCCCAGGTATTTGAATACATTTTTACATTGGTTGCTAACTGTTTATTTTTAGTATTGCATGATGATAGGCATACAACGATAAAAAGGAATAAAATTTGAAATAGTTTTTTCATAATATTTAGATTGATTTTTTAATAGTTTTATTTTAATGAATTTTTGATTCTTTTTGTGCACGTGGTCCATCACAATCGGCTATCTCAAAAGATTCAAGAACTCCTTTTCTAATGGGTTCTACCACATTATTGAGTT
>Ga0209633_10001010_pt1 | contig 30495 bp, 26 predicted proteins | sample Cruoilmetagenom1_FD_187290 | JGI IMG/M metagenome (GOLD analysis project Ga0209633, IMG submission 187290) | Oil polluted marine microbial communities from Coal Oil Point, Santa Barbara, California, USA - Sample 1 (SPAdes) (version 2) | ecosystem: Environmental > Aquatic > Marine > Oil seeps ... | reverse complement strand
GGCCGCCGTCCAGGGTCTTGAGCATCTGGTGAAACCCGTCGCCCGGTTGACCGAGGACGTTTTCCGCAGGCACACGTACATCATCGAAGTACAGCTCCGCCGTGTTGGAGGCACGCCACATCATCTTCCTTTTCATGGGCACGGCCTTGAATCCTTTGGTGCCGCGCTCCACGATAAAACAGGTGTATTCCGGTTTGCCGTTGGGGCGGGTGCCTGTGATGGCCTGGACCGTCACCCCCAGGGTCATGTCGCTGGCCGCGTTGGTGATGAAAATCTTGGAACCGTTGATCACCCATTCGTTACCGTCATGCACCGCCGTGGTTTTGGACCCGCCTGCGTCCGAACCGGCTGTGGGTTCGGTCAGCCCGAAACCCCACAACGCCTCCCCGTCGCAAAGCCTGGGCAGGTATTTCCGCTTCTGCTCTTCGTTCCCGAAGTAGTGCAACGGGCCGATCCCCAGGGAGTTTCCCGCGGCAATGGTGGCCGCCTGGGAGCCGTCCACCCGGGCGATCTCCTCCACGGCGATAATGTATGAGATGTAGTCCATGGCCTGTCCGTGGTAAGCTTCCGAGACAAACATGCCGAACAGGCCGATCTCGCCCATCTTGCGGGTGAGGTCTACAGAGAATGCTTCCGCTTCGTCCAGCTCCAAGGCCACTGGCGCGATCTCACTTTTTGCGAATTTGCGGACCTCCTTGCGAATCATCTCCTGTTCTCGGGTCAAGTCGAAATCCACGACGACCTCCTTTCCGCGACCGCGGAGCCGGTTGTACCGCACCCTCCGGATACGGCGCCGACCAATTTTAGGTACCGTTGAAGATATTTTATTTTAGCAGGCGGCAGGGCTGTCGAAACGGCCGTGCTTCAATCCGCTGACAATAAAATTTTCATAGATGTCGGCGATCTCATCCACCGCCAAACGGCCATCGGGCTTGTACCAGGTGGCACCGGCCGTACACAGGGTCAAAATGGCATAAGAGAGGATCTTGACGTCCACGTCGGCAAACACCCCTTCCCCGGTACCCTGGCGGATGAGGTCCTGAAAGATCAATTCATATTGGTCCCGCATGTCTACGATGGTTTGGTGGTGTTCGGCGGTAAGCCCCCGCAGCTCGGCGTTGGCAATGAAGTTTTCCTTCTGCCGTTCCAGATGAAAAGCCACATGGACGCGTACGGCCGCCCGCATCCGTGGCTCGACGCCCGCCACCACCGCCAGGCGCTGCTCGAGGGTGATGGTCAGATCATTCATGGTGGACATTAAAATATGAAACAGCAAATCCTCTTTACTGGCGTAGTGATAATAGATGCTGGCCTTCTGGATGCCGCTGCCTCTGGCGATGTCGCTGACACTGGTGGCGAAATAGCCCTTTTTGAAAAAAAGATCGATACATACGGATTTAATGATTGTCTTCGTGTCGGCCATAGGCGCTGCGGCTCCTGATACAACGGACGATGACCGGGGAGAGAAAAGCAGTTTAACCGACCGGTCGTTAGGCCATCAATTTTTATTCCAAATTCTGCTATTTTGTCAAGGATAAAGTCGGAAGGCTATACGGAAAACTGCGCTGCGGTGCGAATCCGCTGGACGGCGGTCGAGGATATCAGGGCCATGACAGCACCGGCAGCAGCCTCAGAACACTTCAGGAATGCCGTAGGTGACCAGGATCTTGCCGGTACGGGTTTCCAGCGCCACCCAGGCCTGACGCAGGCCGACCAGGGCCAGGACCAGATTGCTCCGGGCGGTGGTCAGATCCTTCTGGGCTTCGTTGAGGCGAACCAGAGACCCCTGTCCGGCGTTATATTCTTTTTCCACAAGATCCCGTGTACGCTGCACCAAATCCACATTCTCCAGCTGGAGGGTTACCTGGGTTTGGGCCGTAACCACGAGTGCCACGGAACTGCGGATGTCCGAGGCGACCGAAAGGATCAGCTCCTCCAGGCGTTTTTGCAGCTCCACCTTGCGCTGCCGGGCCTCCCGGATTTTTGCCCGGGTGTAGCCGCCGGCAAACAGGTTGTATGCAAGGCCAACCTGGACACGGTTGCCGAAATCGTCCCGCCCGAATCCCGGATCCCCGGTTCGCTCGCCGTCTACACGGCCGGCCACCAGGACCGTGGGATAGTAGTCGGACTGGGCGATTTTGACCTGTGCCTCGGTCTGTTTGATGCGCCATTGGGCCTGCCGGATATCCGGACGATGATCCATTGCATTGGCGATCAGTTCATCCACCGGTGGGGTGGAACGCTCCGCGTTCGTCTCCGCAGACAGGCGGGCCAGTTGCACGTGGGCCGGCAGACGGGAACCGGGAAGCCCCAGCAGCGCGGCCAGCCCGTATAGGGCGATCTCGTACCGGTATTCCTGGTTGATGCGGGTGGTCTTGGCCTGATTTTTCCGCACCTGGAAGTTGAGCACGTCGCTCAACGCACCGGTTCCCACCCGCCGGCGGGCTTGGGCATCGGCCAGCTGACGCCGGTTGAATTTCTCGTCTGCCTCGGCGATGGCAATGTTTTCCAAGGCCAGTTGGGCGGAAAAATAGGAGAGGGCCACGGCGGAAATCAGCAGCCGGCGGGCGTCATTCAATGCTTCTGCGCTGGACTGTTCCCCGTAACGGGCCGACGCATTGGAAAATTTGCGTTCGAACCCGTCAAACAGGGTCCAGGACGCGGTCAGGTCGGCATTGTAGTAGTCCTGGGGGTCCTCGATGGTGGCGGCCGGGTTGAGAAGCCGGACGGCGGCAAGATTCTGTCGGTAAGCATTTTCGGAAAGTTCCGCCCGCGCTCCCGACGCATTGGCGTCCAGCCGTGGCCAGTAGGTGGCGCGTGCCTGAACCACCTGGGCCTTGGCCTGGCGAACGCGGGCCGCTGCCGCTTCGAGTCCGGGGTTGCCGGTCAGGGCGATATCCACGGTGGTTTTAAGGTCCAGGGGCGACATGGCGGCCCAGTCTATCGTTGTTGCATGACCGGGTTGTTCCTTCGCGGAAGACCCTGTGGCTACGGTTTCCCGGGCAATCCCCGCCGACGGCTGGGCGACCATCCAGCAGAGCATGGGTACGGCGAACCAAATGGCGCGATTTTTCATCGTTTCGACTCTTTCCTGACCTGCTTTTAAGGCATCACTTGCAGACATCCACGGACGGTGAGCGCAATTGTCCATGATCGTCGGCCGGCGGATCTTCATGCCGGTTTCTGGCCGGTTCCACTTCCAGACGCCTGGGCCATTGGCCGTGTTTGACCCGTCGTACCACCAGCCGAAGGTCATTCAGTATGGTCATCAGGCTGGGAATGAGCACCAGCGTAAGAACGGTGGCGAAGGCCACGCCGGCGGCGACGGAAAGCGCCATTGGGATGAGAAATTTTGCCTGGAAATCGGTCTCCAGGATCAACGGGGACAATCCACCCACCGTACTCAATGTGGTGAGGAAAATCGCCCTGAAGCGTCGTGCAGCGCCTTTCAAAATAGCGTCGAAAAAAGGGATCCCGCAGGCAAAATTCTCATTGATGCGTTCGATGAGTACGATGGCGTCGTTGACCACCACCCCGGTGAGGGCCACCATGCCGAAGATGCTCATGATGGATAGATCGTAGCCCATCAGCATATGGCCGAACACCGCCCCGATCATACCGAAAGGCACGGTAAACATGATTACGAGGGGCTGGGCGTATGAGCGGAATATGGTGGCGATGATGACAAAGATGCCCAGTACCGCCAGAGGAAAGCCGATGAATAGGCTGCCAAAGGATTCTCGCATCTTCTTCTGCTCCCCCTGAAGGTCAACGAACAGTCCGGGATGGCGCTTCTTCAACCGGGGGAAATAGTTGGCTGACAGCTCCGCAAAGATCTCGTTGGCGTTGGCCTTGTTGGTGTCCACGCCGGCGCTCACGGCCACCCGGCGCATGCCGTCGGTGCGGGTGATGGTGGAGTAGCCGGGAGTAAAGGTGACGTCGGCAACGGACATGAGCGGCACCTCGAACCCGCCGGCGGTACGGATGCGCACCTGGTCCAGGTCGGACAGGCGGCTGCGTTCATCGGCGGTGTAACGTACCTTCACCCGGATGTCATTCCGGCCCCGTTGGAGCCTGAGGGCTTCGTTACCGTAGTATCCGGCGTAGATCTGCCGGGCCAGGTCCTCCACGGTGAGCCCCAGCGCCCGGGCTTCCGGCTTGAGGCTCAGGCGCATCTCGTTCTTTCCGGGGGAAAAGTCGGTGCGAACCTGGTACACCCCGTCGAATTTTCTCAGCCGTTCCATCAGCTCGTCGGCAGCGGCCAGGATATCATCCATGTTGTATCCCCGGAGCCATACCTCGATGGGATCGCCGGGCGGCCCGGCCTCCATGCCGGCAAAGGTCAGGGATTTGATGCCGGGCAGGATGCCGATCTCCTTTTCCCACAAAACCATCAGCGCCTCGGCGTGAATCCCCCGCTTTTCGGAATCCAGGAGAATCGCCTGGACGGAGCCGTAGTGGGGGCCCACCTGGGGTATTCCGCTCAGGGTCTGGCCCACCAGGGTCAACCGGTCTTCCACCAGGGGCTCGCCGGACCGGGTCCGGGTCTTTTCTTCCAGCCGCATCAAGGCGGTCTCGATCGCTTCGATGGCCCGCCGGGTAACCTCCGGCGGGGTGCCGCTGGGGAACTCCGCCGTGGCGGTCATGATGAACCCGTCCAGTTTCGGAAATACTTCAAATTTGATGATCCCGCTGCGCACCAGGCCGATGGTGAGCATGAGTACGGCAATGGCCGTGGCTAAGGAGATGTAGCGCCAGTACAGCGCTTTGCTGAGAAATGGCATGTAAACGCGGGCGACTAACAGCTCCATCCACCGGGAGGTGGTTTGTTGAACCCGGGAGAGCCGTCGAACCAGTGTACGTTCCTGATCGTTCGGCCGGTTGGGGTCGGGCAGGTGACTCAGATGGGCCGGCAGCAAAAAGAGACACTCCACCAGCGACACCACCAGGCAGGCGATCACCACCGCAGGCAGGATGGAGATGAATTTTCCCATGATGCCGCCCACATAAAACAGCGGCAGAAACGCCACGATGGTGGTGAGGATGGCGGCGATCACCGGCATACCCACTTCCACAACACCGTCCACTGCAGCCTTTAGGGCGGGCTTGCCCTGCTTGCGGTGAACGTAGATGGCTTCGCCCACGACGATGGCGTCGTCTACCACGATGCCCAGCACCATGATGAGGCCGAACAGGGAGATCATGTTGATAGTTCCGCCCATGGCCCAGAGGATTGCCAGGGCACCGGCAATGGAGAGGGGAATGCCCATGCCTGCCCAGAAAGAGAGCCGGGCATTGAGAAAACACCATAGCAGCAAAAAGACAATACACAGGCCGATGATGCCGTTTTTAAGCAGCAGGTCGATCCGTGCCCTGAGCATTTCGGTGTTGTCGTAAAGAATTTTTATCTTGGCGTCACCCGGAATCTGCCGCTGTTTTTGTTCGATGTATCTCTCGATGGTCTTTGAGATCAACAGCGCATCTTCTTCCGGCGTCTTGTAGACAATCAACAGGACGGCCGGTTCCCCATTGATGGTGGCGGCAATGGGGTCCTCGGTGAACCCGTCGTCGATATGGGCCAGCCGGTCCAGGGTGACCACATCCCCTTCCGGTCGCGCCAGCACCACAATCGAGGCCAATTCCTGACCGGTATACTTCCGGCCCATGGTGCGCACCCGGATCTCCTCTTCGCGGGTGCGGATGGTGCCGCCGGCCAGGTTAAGGCTGTTGCGGCGAACGGCATCGGTCACGTTGGAAAAAGAAAGGCCATACTGGCGGAGTCGTTCCTCGGAAACCTCAATGGCAATTTCATAGTCCCGGGAACCGAAGGTTTCCACCTGTGAGATATCGGATAGTTGCTGGATTTCGTCCTTGATCTGCTCGGACCACTCCTTGATCCGCCGTTCGGACATGTCGCCGGACAGGTAGAGCAATGTCACCACATCCTTGAGCAGCAACTCGCTGATCACCGGCTTCTCCGCATTCACCGGGAGGGTTGAGATGGCATTGACCTTGGTGCGCACCCGGTTGAGCACCTCGTCCACATCGTAGTCCTCCCGGATCTCGATATTGGCCGCACCCAGCCCTTCGGACGATTTGGTGGTGTACTGTTTGATTCCCTGCAGTCCCTCAATAGCCGCTTCGATCTTTCGGCTGATTCCCTCCTCCACCTCTTCCGGATCGGCGCCGGGATACGGCACCGAGATGGTGATCATATCCAGGGAAAATTCCGGAAAGGTTTCACGGATCATGTTGGCCGTGGCGATGTATCCGGCAATAAAAATCATCACCAGAATGATGTTGGCGAACACCGTGTTCCTGGCAAATGCGGTAAGAACCCGTTTCATGATGCAGACGCCTCGGCGGCAGTGGTGTCCGCGATTTCCAGCAAGGCCTTTTCAAGAGGGTCAATGAGTCGGGTGAGAATCACCGTGTCGCCCGGGTTGAGCCCCCGGCCCACATAAACATACTCTCCCTCGATCCGATCCACAGTCACATCCACCGTTTTGAGCCGGCTGTCGGCGTTGACCAGGTAGACCTTATTTTCGAAGCTCACCGCCTGCCGGGGCAGCCGGTAGACTTCATGCATGGTCCGGCCTGGAATTTCAACCGAGCAAAACATCCCTTCCACCAGCGGCAGCAACCGGCTATCCTTGCCCACGGCCGATTCTGCGGTGATGCGCACGGCCACGGTGAGCGTCCGGGTTTGCCGGTCGAACTTCACCACTCGGTTCAAGGTACCGGGCCAGGCGGATCCGGTCTTGTCTTCTGTCCAGCGGATGGTACACGTGACGGGTTTGAGTTTGGCAAACCAGGCCGCGGCCTGGTGGTTGCCGGCCGGCGTTTCAAACTGCAACCATCTCCCGGCATCCCGACTGTCAAGGGGCACCTGAATCTCCAGAAGCGTATCATCGGCCAGAGTTAGGATATTCTGCCCCGGCGAGACAAATTGCCCGACTTCCACGGAAACAAATTTAATCCGGGCATCGAAAAGTGCCTTGACCGTGCAGCGGGACAGTTTCGTTTCTGCCAGCGAGAGGCGAGCCTTTGCCGAGGTCAGGCTGTTTTCGGCTTCCCGAATCTGCAACGGGTAGAGGGTAACGGCCCGGACCATCTGATCCGCCTGATCCGAGGCGCTATTATAGGCACGCTCCGCCTGATCCACCCCGGATCGGGTTCCCACACGGTCCGCCTCGAACAGCCGCTTGATCCGTTCGAACTCGGTCTTGGTCAGCTGGGCATTTCGCTCCAGGGTTGTCAATCGTTGGGTGTCGATGGCAAACTGCTTTTTCAGGCGCGCCACCGAATTCTGCCACTGGTTGACTCCAGCCTTGGCCTCCTTGAAGCCGGCCTCATAGTCGGCCGGGTCGATACGGAACATCACGTCGCCGACGGGGATGATCTGCCCGATCTTGAGGGTTGGGTGGGTGTAGACCACCCGGCCGGAGACTTCCGGCGCAATGGTCACCACGGTCAGGGTCCTGGCCTCGCCAAACCCGGTGACGGTCACCGGATAATCCCGGGGCAGTGCCGTCGTAACCTGCACTTTAATGGTCCGTTCTTCGGTTTTGGATTCGGCGGGGGGCCGCTTCAGGCCGGCCAGTCCGTTCATCCCCACCCAGCCGACAAAAAGAATCAGGGTACAAATGACGATACGAATCATCACGTGTTTCTTCTGGCTGTTTTTTTTCTGATTATCCATTTTGCCGACCTTGAATTGCTGAAAGGTGGTTATATTCCAAAACCTGTTTGACTTGCTGGAGCACCTCACACCACTTTTGCGCGGTCTTCGGCCCCAATGCCTCCACCATTTCCACAAAAGCGTCCAGGATCGTCGGTTCCACGCGGGCGATGTCTTCGATCGCTTCCGGAGAGACCCGGATGTCCACCTTGCGCCGATCCTGGTCACAGGGGGTACGGGTCAAAAGGCCCCGCTCCACCAGACGGTCAACCATGGTGGAGACCGATGGCGGAGATACGCCCAATAGCGCTGCCAATTCGGTGACCGACACCGTTTCACGTACGCGGATCATCATGATCATGTTCATCTGCGGTGAAGACAAATTCCCCAATTTGCCACCGGTCATGCGCATGCATGCACCGGTAGCGACCCGCTGCACACGATCATGGATAATTCTGCCGGTGGTAAAGATATAGCGGGCAGTGGCCAGTGTATCTTGCTCTGTCATGAACGCCTCAAAAAGTAAATATAGCGAGATATAAGCTTTAATAACTTTTTGTCATTAAAAAATTTAGACAGACTAATCAATAGCCTTTCAAACTATTATTCGGCGATGATTCGCCCACCGGCGTGCTGGCCGGAAGTGTTTGGAAGGAGATAGATCCATTGGGCCGATCAATCTTTTCAAAAGGGTATCATTCCGTAACCCATCCTATCGACTCGTTTGCTAAACCGGACTGGATGAATGCTATTTATTTGCTGTGCATGTTAAAGAAAGTCCGCCGGGAGCCGATATCGAGGGAAACAGTTCAATCAACCCATGACAAGACCCGGATGGAACCAATATGGCCCAAAGCAAGTTAACGCCGCAAACCCTTTGTGTGACCAGCGGCAAGGGTGGCGTGGGCAAGACCAGCTTTACAGTAAATTTTGCCATCGCCCTGGTCAGAAACGACAAGCGTGTTCTGGTGGTCGACGGCGACATGGGGCTGGCCAACGTGGATGTAATGCTGCGACTGTCGGTTAAAAACAATATCCGGGACATCCTGGAAAGCGGTGCTGACCCCCGGCAGGCAATGATCTTCGCACGCCCCAACCTGGCCGTGCTGCCGGGTAGTTCCGGTGTTCCGGAGATGGTCTCGCTGGGAGCGCGCCAGCAAAACCGGCTGACGGATTTTCTAAAAACCATCTCATCGGATTTTGACTACGTCATCATCGACACCGCGGCAGGAATCGGATCGTCGGTATTGTGGTATAACCGGTTTTGCGACCATAACATTTTCATCCTGAGCCCGGACCCCACATCCATGACCGATGCTTATGCACTGATCAAGCTGCTGTCCCGGGATCACGGGATCAACCAATTCAACCTGGTGCTCAATTTCGTACGCGGGGTTCGCGAAGCCAACCATACCGTGGACACCATCAAACGGGTGACCCATCGGTTTCTCAACCTGGAACTGTTCCATCTGGGCAGCATTCCGGAAGACAGGTCGGTCTGCCGGGCAGTGCTCGACCAGGTGCCCTTTGTCGAACAGACCCCCGGCAGCAAAGCGGCCCGGGCCGTCTATGATTTGGCGCAACGGATTCATCTGCTGATCTGATGATTTTCAGCCCCACCATCCACGCTCACGCCATAACCCGATGCCGCTTCCGCCACGGGGTTGCGGCCGCCATTCTGGCCGCGATACCGGCCCATGCCGCCGCCGACAGCGGCGACGCCATGCATGCAAGCTTTTTTTGGGTGGTGTTGTGGGTCGCCGTGCTGGTAATGGCTATTTTGCTCAGTTACCTGCAGCACAACCGGATGGTCAAAGGTAAAACCGCTGAATTAAGACGGGAGCTTTTCGAACGACAGACGGCGGAAAAAGAGCTGCTGGCGTCGGATCAAAAACTGCGGCAGTCGCTGGCGGAAAAGGAATCGCTGCTCAAGGAGATCCACCACCGGGTGAAGAACAACCTGCAGGTTGTCTCCAGCCTGCTCTACCTGCAAGAGGATTATATGGATGACCCCAAGGGCGTGGAAATTCTGCGGGAAAGCCAGAACCGGGTCAAGTCCATGGCCTTGATCCATGAGCAGCTCTATGGTACGACGGATCTGGCAAAAATTGACTTCGGCCGCTACGTTCGAGGGCTGGCCGGCAACCTGTTCGACGCGTACGGAATCGATCCGGCATGTATCCGGCTTAATGTCCGGACCGATGACATCGCTTTAGGCGCGGACATGGCGGTGCCTTGCGGCTTGATCATCAACGAATTGGTGTCCAATGCCCTCAAGCATGCCTTTGTTCCCGATAACAGCGGAACGATTGACATCGTCATTCGAACCCTGAGCGCGGGTCGAATGGAAATCGTCGTGGCCGACAACGGCATCGGTCTTGCGGCGCCACTTGCGGATGCTGAAAAAAAATCGTTGGGCCTGCGGCTCATCGACACACTCACCACACAGCTGGATGGCGCCCTTGCCATCGAAACGGATAATGGAACTCATTTTAGTATCACCATGAACGTTCCCGAACAACCCAATTAAGGACTTCCGTCATGAAACAGGCGAGCATTCTGGTAGTAGAAGACGAAGGCATTGTGGCCCAGGAGATTAAAAGTCGCCTGGAAAAAAACGGTTACACGGTGTGTGCGGTGGCTCACGACGGTGAAACCGCGGTGGATCATACCGGGAACATGCGGCCGGACCTGGTACTAATGGACATCCGACTCAAAGGCGAGATGGACGGCATCGAAGCCGCCGGCCGGATCCGAGAGCGGTACCATATTCCCGTCGTGTATCTGACCGCCTATACAGACACGGCCACCCTGGCGCGGGCCAAAGTCATGGAGCCCTTCGGATACGTGGTCAAACCCTTCGATACCCGCAGCCTGATCGTCTCCATCGAAATCGCCCTGCACCGCCACCACAGTGAATCCGAGTGTATCTACCGGGAAAAACTCCAGGCGGTTCTGGAAACCGCCGGCGCCATCTGTCACGAATTGAACCAACCCATGATGGCTATCTCCGGCCACACGGAACTGCTCATGGGCACCCTCGAGCAGGATGACCCCGTCTATTCCAAAATCATCAAAATCAAATCCCAGATCGATCGCATGAGTGCCATTACCCAGAAACTCATGGGCATCACCCGCTATGAAACCAAGAATTATGCACAAGGGGAGCGCATCGTGGATATAGATAAATCTTCACCGACCTTCCAGGACTATCGGCAGATGGCATCGACCGTTTCTCCGGCCAACCATCGTTTGACAAAATGAATGGTTACGCGAACATCGTTCCCGGTCTTGCCGGCCAGGGATTCCAAACGGTCGAGGCTTTCGATGACTTTTGGGCGATTTTCCAGCAGGGCTTGGATTTTGATGCTCCGATCCAGGCAATCCAATGCGGCTTCATCCTCACCCGATAGTTCGTGAAGATCGGCCATGGCGGCGAGATCGTCGGCCATACCCCGGGAGAACCCGGCCTGCCGGTCCATCTCCAGGGCCTGTTGAAAATGGTCCATGGCTTGGGGATAATCACCGGTTTTCATCATCAGGCGGCCCCGGGTGAAATGAATGGCTGCCGTGGCATTGATCCCTTCTCCGGATGCAATGGAATCGGCCTGATCCAGCAGGTTGCCGGCTTCATCGTAGTAACCGGCCTTCATTGCAAGCAGGGCCCGGTGGTTCAACACCATGGCAAAGACCGAGCCCGTTTCCCGGGCCGACAGCTGCGCCTCATCCAGGAGCACCTCGGCAGTGGCCAGTTCACCGGAATGGATGAAAAGCGACGCTTTGTTGGACAGGGCCTGGGCGACCTCCGTCTGGTCATCACTCCGTCTGGCCGCGGCGATGGCCGCATCATAAAACAGATGGGCACCGTCCAGATCACCCGCGTACCGATACACGTTGGCCAGACTGTTCAGACTGCGTGCCACACGGGTCTGCCGGTCGGAAAGGCAGTAGTATTCGTGAGCCGCATGAAAATGGTCCAATGCCTTTCGGCTGCACCCTTTCTGATACCAGTAAACGCCCCGTTTCAATTCCCGATCCCCTCGGTTGGATGCATCGGCGGACGAAGCGCCCTTCGGTGAAGTGGCGCAACCATGCAACCCGTTAATCGCCAGCACCAAAATGAGAATAAGGGCAATTTTCATCGTGAACCTTCCATGTGCAACGCGTTTCATCCGTGCCCACCTGTTTTTCGGCATTAACATGGCGTTGTCTCGCACCCCCCGGGTTCGACCGTTTCAAGTGCCGGAACGGTCGTTGATGGTTTATACATGGGTTGGGCCTCCCGCGTCAAATGCAACCGCGATGGTCCAGAATCATTGACAGCATCGCGGCGAATTTGCTATGGAAATATCCAGTACGATTGAATCAAAGCCGGTGGTGACGGTATTCCCCAAAAACGCAAAGAGGAGAACCTCATGGGAAATGCGACCCCTATTCGTTTTTCAGAACGCATGTCCCAGTTGCCCCCCTACCTGTTCGGCATGATCAACAAGATGAAGATGGAGCGCCGCTGGAATGGCGAGGACGTTATCGATCTGGGCATGGGCAATCCCATAGACCCGGCACCGGACACGGTCATCGGCAAACTGAGCGAGGTTGCCCAGGATCCCAAGGCCCACCGCTACCCCGTCGCCGGGGGCATGCGGAATCTGAGGCGGGAGATCATGCGGTACTATAAGCGAAACTACGATGTGGACCTGGATTCGGAAAAAGAGGCGATTTGCACCATCGGTTCCAAAGAGGGCATCTCCCACCTGTGCCTGGCCCTGGTGGGGCCCGGCGATACGGTATTGGTGGCTTCCCCGGCATTTCCCATCCACGTCTATGCCGCGGTCATTGCCGGCGCCAGCGTCATCCGGATGCCCATCGCCTCGGAAGATGAATTTGTAAGACGCATCACCACCATGTGCGAGTCCCTGACACCCGGGCCACGGCTGCTCATGCTCAACTATCCCCACAACCCCACGGGTACTCTGGCGTCCAGGGATTTTTTCAGCCAGATTGTGGACCTGGCCAAGCGGTACGGGTTCATGGTGGTCAACGACTTCGCTTATGCCCGGATCACCTTCGACGGTTATACCGCCCCCAGTTTTCTGGAGGTTCCCGGCGCCATGGACGTGGGGGTGGAGTTCGGCTCGTTTTCCAAATCTTACAACATGGCCGGTTGGCGGGTGGGCTATTGTGTGGGCAACCCAAAGATCATCGAGGGGCTGGGAAAAATCAAGGGGTACTACGACTACGGTATCTTTTCCCCCATCCAGATCGCCGGCATCGTGGCCATGCGCGACTGCGAAGACGATATCGCCAGCCAGGCCCAGCTCTACCAGAGTCGGCGGGATGTCATGTGCGAAGGGTTGGCGCGCATGGGCTGGCCGCTGGAAAAGCCCAAAGCCGGCATGTTCGTCTGGGTGAAGATCCCGGAACCCTGGTGCCGCATGGGGTCGGTTAAGTTCGCCATCGAGATGATGGAACGGGCCAACGTGGCGGTCACGCCCGGTGCCGGTTTCGGTGAGGAGGGGGACGGTCACCTGCGTCTGGCCCTGGTGGAAAACGAAAACCGCATCCGCCAAGGTCTCAGGCAGATGCGCCGGGCCTTGACGGAACTCGACAAGCAGCTATCCACCGGAAAAACATCGTCTTCAAGGTAAAGCGGATGACTCGACGGATTTTGACGCCATCGTGGTGGGCAGCGGTGCCGGTGTCTTTTTCCCCATGAATTCAAGGCGATCAATCAATATTTCAATTTAATTGACCGTTTGCTCAATGCCTTTTCCGATCCCCACGGTCCGCCCAAAAACCTGTGGGATCGTTTTCGGTAGATCTTCAGACATCCAGGATCCTTAAATGTTAATCACCTTGTCGGCCAGTTGCATGGCGGTGATGATGTCCAGCATGTTGGTGGTCTGCCCCACCTGTTTGCGTTCCAGCAGGTCGAAGTGATCCAGGCAGGTGCCGCACACCAGGATGGTGAGACCCGCGTCTTCCATACGCTTCAGGTCCGCTACGGTTCCGGCGCCGTCGATAGCCAGCTTGACCCCGCTGTTAACGAAGACCAGGCGCCACAACTCGTCGCCCATCTCCTTGAGGGTTTTGATGAAGTTGAACATCAGCTTGGCGCCCAGCACGTCGTCGCCACTGCCCATGCGGTCCGCCGCCACCATCACCATGATCTTATTTCCGGCACCGACCGGTTCGGTTGCAACCGGCTCCGGCACGGGCGCTGAATCTCCGCCGGTGCCGATCACCGTGTATAACTCGCCATCGAGATCCACCCAGGTGCGATAGCCCTGTGATTCCAGAAAACGGACCACATTCTGCCGGGCCGGTTCATTGTCCAGCAACACTTCGATGCGTCGGGGATGCCGGCTTTCCACAGCCGCCTTGGTCTCCAGCACCGGTGCCGGACAGGAGAGTCCTCTTGCGTCGATCTTGTTCACTCGTTAATCCCTCCGCTGATCTTTTCCCCAAGTCAGACCACCTGGATGATTCCAGCCGGGTAGTCCACCACCTCGCCGATGACCGCAGCATGCTCCACGCCTTCGCTTTGCAGGTGATCCACCAGTCCGTCCGCCGACGTCGGCGCCACGGCGATGCACAGACCGCCTGATGTCTGGGGATCATAGAGGATGTCCTGCATACCTGGCTCCACCCCCTCGTCCATGTCCACCATGGGCGCAAGGAAACTCCGGTTTTTGTGCGTGCCTCCCGGCACCATGCCCATGGACGCAAAACCCAATGCCACATCGATGATGGGCAGTTTTTCCAGGATGATCTTCAATCCCAGACCGGTTCCCCGCATCATTTCTGCCAAATGGCCGATGAGCCCGAAGCCGGTGATGTCGGTACAGGCATGCACGGGATACGCGCGCATCACGGTGGCGGCGGTATTGTTCAAGGCCGCCATGATGGCGGTAACCTTGCGGGTGATCTCCCCCGAAGCCAGGTTGCCTTTTATGGCCGTGTTGACGATACCCGTTCCCAGGGGTTTGGTAAGCACCAGGCGGTCACCCACGTTAAGGCCCTGTTTGGTAAGGATCCGATCGGGATGGATGAAACCGGTCACGGACATCCCGTATTTGAGTTCTTCGTCCTCCACGCTGTGGCCCCCCAGCAGAACCACCCCCGCTTCCTCGGCCTTGTCGATCCCCCCCTGGATCACTTGCCGCAGTATGGAGATATCCATCTGTTTAAGGGGAAAACCCACCAGATTCAGGGCCGTTTTGGGCTCTCCGCCCATGGCGTAGACATCGCTCAGGGCATTGGCCGCGGCAATCTGTCCGAACCAGTAAGGATCGTCCACCACCGGCGTGAAAAAATCCACTGTTTGAATCAGGGCCAGATCGTCGGACACTTTGTAGACCCCGGCATCATCCGCCCGGGAAAGGCCCACCAGCACATTGGGGTTGGTTGGAAAATTCAGCCCGCATAACGCTTTGTCCAGGTCCCCTGGAGGCAATTTGGACGCTCAGCCGGCACCCTTCACCGTTTCGGTGAGGCGAAGGGGTTTCGAAGATAGGTTACTTTCGTCCACTTTGTTTCTCCCGGTCAGAGGGTAAATTGGGAAGCGTGTGATTGCAGTCCCTGACGGCGGCATTGAGTTCGGCCATCAGCTGATCCAGATTCAGCCCGTACCTGTCGGCCACCTGCTGCATCGTATCGAACAGTGCCTGGCAGCAGATGCATTCGTCCGCCCGGCTGTCCCACGCCTTGAACACCGCTTCGGTTTCCCGGTGGCGGCTCACGATATCCAATACCGTCATTCGGGGATCAATGCAAGACAACCCGTTTCCGGCCATATCCATTCCCAATACCTCCAATCTGCTAATACTAATCGCGCTGGTCAGGGAAATCAAATAGCTAAAAACGATAGGGTAGCCGGAACCTATAGAAAAATTCTATTTTAATTGCCTTGGTAGAATAATAACATTTTAATTGACTGTCTGTTTCCTGTGGGATACATTATGGGCTATGAAATACGAACTCCGAAGCACAGATCAATTCGACAAGTGGTTTGCCAGGTTGAAAGACGCTTCGGCTAAGGTAAGAATCCTGGCCCGGCTTGATCGGCTTGAAAACGGTAACTTCGGAGATTTCAAGCGAATCGATTCCGACCTGTTTGAACTGCGTTTTTTCTTTGGTTCCGGTCTGCGAATTTACTACACCATCCAGGGGAGAAAAGTGGTCATCCTGCTGGCTGGCGGAAGTAAATCCACTCAAGCCAAAGATATTGATAAAGCCGTCGGGATTTTGAATGAACTGGAGGATTAAATCATGGTCCTTAAAACTAAATATTTCGATATCGCAAGACATTTGAATTCCGCCGAAGATATTCGCTGTTTTCTTCAGGAAGTTGCCGCTACCGGAGACGAATCCGATTTTATCCATGCGTTGAATACAGCCGCCAAGGCGATGGGCATGACCGAAGTTGCTAAAAAAGCCGGCGTCAGCCGCGCAAGCCTCTATAAATCCCTTTCTGAAGACGGCAACCCAAGGTTTGATACGATCAGCAAGGTAACAAAGGCGCTTGGCTGCAGGTTAGCAGTTGTTTAAGAGATGAACATTTGCCAACTCACCTATGCGAATACCGATTCGCAGCTGCCGCTTAGGGTTCGCGAAAAAATAACTTCGCAGAATTGGCGCTCAGATTTGGTCCAGGTTTTGCTGATCCGAGAGAGCAAAACCACAGGAATAGCGAGCTATTTCGAGGCTTTTGAGAGTGAGGTATCAGCCAAAGATGGGCTGAAGCTGAGATGCAAAAATGTGAAGTTATTTTTGCGCGAGCCCTTACCATTAAAATGAGAATTCGATCTGTTCTGCGTCGTTTGAACCGTCACTCATTGGATTGAGTCCAACGCGACATACACAGTGTCGTTCTCGTTTTCCCGGTCCAGCGGCAGATGGTCCAGGCGCTCACTGGATCGTTGGTTACCGGCCTCAGTGGTATCGAAGCAGCCCGCTTCTGCAATCGGGAGACTTGGTCCGTTTTGAAAAGGAAAATGGTCGATCTACCGGCTGTAAAGCTGATCGAAGAATTGAAGGCCTTTTACAATGATTTCATCAGACGTGGAAGAACCGGTGATGATCTGTTGAATGACATCGATGACGGGGCGTGACTCTGCCATCACTTTCTTTTCCCAGGTGTTGATCTCAATATCGTGCACGATTTTCGAGATGTATTGGCATCGCGGGTCATTGATCTTATAGTGTCGCCTGATCATCTCATAGGTTGAAACATTGTGATAGCGGCGAAATTTGGCGTCGGGCGTGTCGAAGGGGATTCCTTCCTTAATGGCATCACCCTTTGGGTAGAGTTTGATCTGGGCTTCCGGGTCAACAAATCGCTTGATCAGCCAGATGGAAGCGAGTTTATCCACTTCAAAAATATCCCAGGTGGAAAAAACGGGACCGGGCGACTGACCAACGACAATAGATGGTGCTGCCACCAGAAATACAACCCAGATGAAGATTGGAAACGATCGCCATCCAATTCTGTTTCGTTTTATCATACCTACACCCGCAGCATTTTCTCTACAAACCGGTTGGTTGGATTGTTAAATACGTCTTCTTTCTCCCCGATCTGAATCAGCCGGCCGTTTTGCATGACCGCCACTTGGTCGGTGATTCGTTCAAGATCCTTGATGTTGTGTGTTACGTAAACAATGCCGATTTTCGATTCAAATTGAATGCGAGAGATAAACAATTCCAGATCCTCTTTCAAGATCGGATCAAGATTGCTGAACGGTTCGTCCATCAACAAGTATTTTGGCTCTTGGGCCAATGATCGCACGATGGCCAATCGCTGCTGTTCACCACCGGAAAGTTGATGCGGATAGCGATCGGAATGACCGTTTAGATTGACGGCGTCCAGAAGACGTTTGATTTTAGCGGTGGAATTAACGCGTCTGGAAACAGCCTCTTTTTTTCCACGAAGGTCACGAAGGGCCATAGCTATTCCTCATAATTTGATTTTGCTTTTTTTTAAATGTAATAGCTATGGCCATTTTTTCAACTTCGCAAGTGTTTCATGTTTTGTTGTGCCCGTAGGGCATGGGGGTTAGTGGAATTCACAGATCATATCGCAAAGCCTATACAACTTCTTTACTATCCGCCATACCACAGCAAATACAACCCTGTGGAGCGATGCTGGGGGATCTTGGAAAAACATTGGAATGGAGCTAAACTTGTGGATGCAGATACTATGCTTGAATGGGCAAAGAGCATGACATGGAAAGGCATAAATCCTATTGTGAGGGTCAGCAGAAAAGTTTATCAGAAAGGTGTTTCACTTTCTAAAAAGGCAATGCAGGAAGTAGAAGCGAGGTTGGTGCGAAATCCCCTGCTCCCAAAATGGGACATCATGATAAAGCCTGCATGATGCATGGTATGATCTTTTACGCAAATCACCTAAGAGCTTCCCGCTCCTTTTGAAATTTCTCGATATCACCCATGGTTCACCTCTCTAAATCTTCATTCGTCCAGGGATGCCGCAAAAAGTTCGACGGGATGCCGGACGGCGATATCCGCACCGGCCTGTGAGAGCATGTCGGAGATCTGAATCATGCAGGCCGGGCATCCCGTGGCCAGCACGTCTGCACCGGTATCTATAATCCGAGCCGCTTTTCGCCGGCCGATTCCCTTGGAGATATCGTAGTGCTGCAGGTTGAAGCTGCCACCCATGCCGCAGCACCAGTCCGGTTCGGCCATTTCCACCAACTTGCATCCAGGGGTGGCATGGATCACGGCGCGGGGTTCGCTGAAGACGTTCAGGATTTTCTTCAGATGGCACGGGTCGTGGTAGGTGACCGTGCGGGCGTTACCCTTTTTCGGATCCGTCAGGGGGTGGAGCCTGGCCACCTTGACCAGGAACCGGTTGATGTCCATGGTTTTCCTGGCTAGCCGGCCGGCCGCTTCACGGTTTCGCTTATCGGCCATCTTCGGCCACACTTCGTGGATGGTTGACGTGCAGGTCGCGCAGGCGGTGACCAGCACATCGAATTGGCCGTTTTCAAATAACTTCAGATTGTGGGCCACCAGCTTTTGAAATGTCGGCAGGTCGCCGCTGGACAAGGCTGGGATACCGCAGCACCCTTGGTTTTCCGGCAGGTATACCCCCACGTCGGCATGGCCCAGCACCGTTATCGTACTGTGGGCAATGTTGGGGAATATTTTATCGATCAGACACCCGGTAAATAGGGCCACCTTGAGGCCGGATTTTCCAGCCGGGAGATCCAGAGACCGTACCTGGCGGTGGAAGGGCACCGGGGCCAGGGTCCGAAAATGCCGGTCCCGGATCAAGGGGGACATGATCCGGGCGCAGGATGTGCCTACGATGTCGTTGACCGGACGGATGAATATCTTCTGCAACCGCGCACCCCATTCGATCAGCCGATCGAATAGTACCGGATTGGCCAGTATGCCTTTCAAGATCAACCGCTTGGCCGGCGACAGGCCCATGGTTCCGGTGAGTATGACCCGGGCCTTGAGAAAGATCTCCTGCACACCGACCCCGCTGGGGCAGTTGGCGGTACAGGATCCGCACAGCAGGCACTTGTTGAGCCGTTGGTAGACCCCTTCCGGATTGTCGAACATGGACGTCATCAAACCACTTAACAAGGCCAGCTTGCCCCGGGCCACGTCGGCCTCACGGCCGGTCTGGTCAAAAACCGGGCAGACCGACTGGCACATGCCGCAACGCATGCACACGGCCAGTTGATCTTCCAGTTCCCGCATGAGGCGGGCGAGTGTTTTCATTGATGCCATACTGGTATCTTAATTCTTTATTGTTGCCCGGCGCCACGATCACCGGCGTGACAACCGCGTACCAATGAAACGAGACGCATTCGAGCGTGTAAGCTCAAGTACAAACTCAATTATCTCATCCCATTGAAATTTAATAAAAGTTTGCGATACGTCTTGACGCTAAAGGAACCGGACCCATTCAGTGCTGCCGGATAAATGCCCCAATCTTTGCTATCGCTTCCGAGGCTTCCGGCAGAAAGGGTGCAAAACCTTGAAACACATGGGGCATTCCATCCCATATTTCAAGTGTTACCTCGCATCCTTGCCCGGCTGCATGCGTTGCCAATCGAGTGGAATCATCCAGCAAGACTTCGGAGTCACCTACCTGCAATAAAAGCGGAGACGTCCCGCTATAATCGCCAAATAGCGGTGATACATACGGATCGGTGAGTTTGGTATGGGTGCCCAGATAGATAGGGATCAGAGCAGGCAAAATTTCCGGGTTGATGATCGGGTCTACCGAAGCTCGAGAAACCAGAGAAGGACTCCCACAGGTAAAATCAGTTGCCGGAGAAATGGCAATCACGGCCGCAGGCAAAGGCAATTCGGAATCTCTGACTTTCAAAAGTGTGGACAACGCCAAATTACCCCCGGCGGAATCACCCATCAGGTAGTTGGCCCCGGCTGGTTCTTTGCCGTCTGGACCATTTTCCCGCATCCATTGGTAGGCCTGCACGCAATCTTCCAGCCCGGCTGGAAATAAATTTTCTGGCGCCAGACGATAATCCACTGAAAGGACCGCCGCCCCCGCGGCTTGGGAAACGCGTGATAAAAAGGCTCGATAACCGGCAAGGGAACCAGAAACCCAGGAACCTCCATGAATATAGAGGATTCGGCGGTTGGTATCTGCGCCGTTCGCAACCACCCACTCCATAGGAATGTGACCCGTTCTGACCGGATACCACTTCCCATGTATTTCCGAGGTAGACGGGTGGACGCAGAAATACCGGTCGATTAACTTGCGACGCGCATCAAGATCATGGATCAGTTCGAAGGCGCGAACGGCTATGGCACGCAAATGATCAAAGATTTTTTCGGCAGGATAATTCATCTCTCCCTCCTATCGGTGAGGTAGCCGAGCCAAGAGGTATAGGCGATACGGTGGGTACGCTGTAAAAAAGCCATAAAGAAAGGGCCTGTCAAAACAACATGAGCCCTTGATTGATTTGGTCGGGGCGAGAGGATTTGAACCTCCGGCCCCCTGCTCCCAAAGCAGGTGCGCTACCAGGCTGCGCCACGCCCCGACATTTTTTTGAGCCCTTTTACCACTGATTATAGTGGCGTGCAAGTGTTGAATGCGTCCCGATGGGGTTTATCGGGCCAGTCCGGCTACGGCTGTTTCGATGGCCTTGGCGATCGATTCGGCATAGTCGTTCAGTTGCTTTCCACGCGTCGATGGGCCCGGTGCCGCAGTCGGGCGGATGCAGCCCACTTCCATAAGCACCGCCGGCAGATCCGCCCCCATCAATGGTGCCAAGGGAACGCCGTAGACGGCCACGCTGTCAAATGTTCCGCTATCTTCCAATGATTGTTTCAGCGTGGCGGCCATATATCGGCTCTGATGCTGGTGCCGGATCTGGAGCCTGGCCCATGCCGGTTGGTCGGCATCCGATTCGGTCGCCGTGCCCGGAATCGCAATTTCCGGAGGAAGCGATAGCCGCTCATCGTCATGGAAATAGACGGCGGCGGTTCGGTCGCTGCAGTAGGGGGCCACAGCGGCATGGATACTGATCATCAGGTCCGCCCGCAGGTGGTTGGCCACGGCGGCCCGATCCGCGGGTGCCAGGGAAATATCCGAAGTGCGGGTCAGTTCCACCCGGTGGCGTGCGCCCAACAGCCCGGCAATTTTTTGTGCCAGCGCCAGGCTGAATTGTTTTTCGGCCAATCCACCGTTACGGCCTGCCCCACTATCGTTGCCCCCATGGCCAGGATCCAGGACGATCGTGGCGGTCCGGGCATGACAGGCCGGCAGAAAAAGCGGCTCGCTCAGAGATACAAAGGCGATCAGGGTGACAAACACGCAGAATCGAAAATTGGATATCGGCATGAACGAAGCCATGGGGAACCGGAAATTCTTGACATTAAAGGATATCAATATTATTTTTATAGTTTGATTTTTTTGTTGAGTTTAGTTTATTTGCAGATAATGTCAAGTCGCGGGATGCATTGGGTCATGATGATGTCGGCTGAATACATGCGAGAGTGGCGGAATTGGTAGACGCACTGGACTTAGGATCCAGCTCTGGCGACAGAGTGGGAGTTCAAGTCTCCCCTCTCGCACCATATCGAGGCCTCGGCATCGAACAACGATTGGCGGCGCGGACCGGTTGACCATTGGCGTTGATCGATTGCGGGTTCATACTGACTGAAATACAATATTTTTAGCGATTGCATGCGAAACACCGTTGCCGGCGATGATTTAAGAGGAGCCCTGATGCCTGTCGCGTCGGGGCGCTTAATTTTTTGCCTGAATCGAGTGGCTTTTGACGTCGGTCGGCAGCCATCGTTGCTTTGGGAAGTGCTCCATTCAGGGTTTAGAAAGGATGATTATGAAGGTTACCGTTGAAGATCGCAGTTCCGTAAAAAAAGTATTGCATATTGAGATCCCCGAAGCGGACGTGACCCGTGAACTTGATGAGGCTTACAAAACCCTGAAAAAAACCGCCAAGGTCAAAGGCTTCCGGCCGGGGAAAACCCCGCGCGGGGTACTCGAACGCCTGTATAAAAAAGAGGTGAATGCCGATGTGACCGGAAAGCTGATCCAGGAGGGCTACATGGCGGCGTTAAAGGAGACTGAATTGAAAGTTATCGGTTCTCCGACGGTTGACCCGGCTGAATTGGCAACCGATGGGCCTTACTATTTCGACGCCGCGGTTGAAGTTCAGCCGGAGATTGCCGATATTAATTTCACGGGCCTGAAACTGAAAAAGACCCTCTATCAGGCCAGTGATGCGGAGGTGGACGTCCAGATCCAGATGATGCAAAAGAACCTGGGCAAACGGGAGCCCATTGACGAAGAACGTCCGGCCCGAAACGGAGATTTCGTGCAGTTGGACTACGAAGGTTTCAAAGGTGGAAAGCCTTTTGAAGAGACCAAGAAAACTGAAAATTTTGTGATAAGACTCGGTGATGCCCACATATCCGAAGACTTTGATAATGGCGTCGTGGGCATGAATCCCGGTGACGAGAAGGATATTGTCACCTCATTTCCCGACGATTACTTCAACCGGAAGCTGGCCGGCCATACGGTAGATTTTAGGGTTGAACTCAACGAAATCCGGAAAGAGGTGCTGCCTGATATCGACGATGAGATGGCCAAACAGTTGGGGCCGTTCACCACCCTCGATGAGGTTCGCGAAAAAATTAAAGAGAACCTGACCCAGGGTTACGACAAGCGTGCCGAGCAGGAAATCAACGAGCAGATCTTCAGCCAGATCCTGGAAAAGACCGAATTCGAAGTGCCCGATGTGATGGTAGAGCATGAACTCAACGGCATCATTGCCGAGGCGGAGCGGTCATTTACTTACCATAACAAGACATTTGAGGAAGCCGGTATCACACGGGAGAGCCTTTCGGAAAAATACCGGGAAACCGCCGAAAAACAGGTGCGCCGTCAGCTGATTTTGGGTCAGGTTATCAAGCAGGAAAAGATGGACCTGTCCGATGAGGATCTGGAAAAAGGATTCGAAGAGATGGCCGCAGCCTACAATCAGCCGGTGGATGCGGTCAAGGGCATCTATGGAAATTCCGGCGACAAGATGGCGCTTTTTAAACACGCCTTACTTGAAAAACAGGCGATTAAGCTTATAATGGAAAAGAACGAAATCGAATCGGTGGCGCCGGAAAAAACGGCTCCCGAGGATTGAGAATAGGCTGTTTGATTGACCGTTGCGGCAGGCGTTTTGATTCGGCGCCACCCGCTGTAACCGGTATATCGTGCCATTGGATTGATGGCGTGCCGTTTGCCGGAAACGTGTTTTCCATGGACACGAAACAGATGTAAAGGAGACAAAGACTGTGGCATTGATTCCGATGGTCATCGACCAAACCAGCAGGGGGGAGCGGGCCTACGACATCTACTCGCGGCTCCTGAAAGACCGTATCATCTTTCTTGGAACCGCCATCAACGATGATGTGGCCAACTTGTTGATCGCTCAGATGCTATTCCTTGAATCGGAAGACCCGGACAAGGATATCAACCTTTACATCAACTCCCCCGGCGGTGTTGTAACATCCGGGCTGGCGGTTTACGATACCATCCAGTATATCAAGCCCGATGTGACCACCGTGTGCATCGGCCAGGCCGCCAGTATGGGTGCACTCCTCCTGGCCGCCGGTGCCGACAAGAAACGTTATGCCTTGCCCCATGCACGGATCATGATTCACCAACCCATGGGCGGCTACCAGGGCCAGGCGTCGGATATTGCCATCCAGGCCAAAGAGATCCTGCGCATGAAAGATGCCCTGAACGAAATCCTGGTGCATCATACCGGCAGGAGCGTGGAAGATGTCCAAAACGATACTGACCGGGACAACTTCATGTCCGGCATGGAGGCGAAAACGTACGGCATCGTGGACCATGTCATCACCAACCGGGATGACCTGGATCAAATAACCGACACGGAGGCATGACATGGCCAAAAAAGACGAGCCCAATGACAACCTATTCTGCTCCTTTTGCGGGAAGAACCAGAAAGAGGTCAAAAAACTGATCGCCGGACCGGCCGTATACATCTGCGATGAGTGCATCCAGCTGTGCAGCGAGATCATCGAGGAAGAGAATGATAAAGAGGCCGGTGACTTTGAGAATCTGATGATTCCCCATGAGATCAAGACCCGGTTGGACGAATACGTCATCGAACAGGACGTGGCCAAGAAACACCTGGCGGTGGCCGTTTACAACCACTACAAGCGTCTGGATACAAGCATCAGCGCCGGAGACGTGGAGCTTCAAAAAAGCAACATCCTGCTGATTGGCCCCACCGGCTGTGGTAAAACGCTGTTGGCCCAGACATTGGCGCGGTTTCTTAATGTGCCGTTCACCATCGCCGATGCCACCAGCCTGACCGAGGCCGGCTACGTGGGCGAGGATGTGGAAAACATTATCCTTGCGCTGCTGCAAAATGCCGACTACGACGTGGAAAAGGCCAAACGCGGTATCGTGTACATCGACGAAATCGACAAGATTGCCAGCAAATCGGACAACCCCTCCATCACCCGGGACGTGTCCGGTGAAGGCGTCCAGCAAGCCCTGCTCAAGATTATCGAGGGCACCACAGCCAGCGTTCCTCCCAAGGGCGGCCGTAAGCACCCCCAGCAGGACTTCGTCAAGGTGGACACCTCCAACATCCTTTTTATCTGCGGCGGCACCTTCAACGGGCTGGAGCAGATCATAAACCGACGCATGGGCAGCAAGCTCATGGGATTTGGCGCCATGGTCAAAAAGGAAACGGAGCACAGCCTCGGTGAGACGCTGCTTGAGGTCCAGCCCCAGGATCTGATCAAATTCGGCCTTATCCCTGAATTCCTTGGCCGGCTGCCGGTTATCACCACACTGGATGAACTCAGCGCCGAAAGTCTGGTCCGGATTCTCACCGAACCGAAAAACGCACTGATTAAACAGTACAAAAAACTTTTCGAAATCGAAGGCGTAAACCTGCGGCTCACGGACAGCGCCCTGGCTGCCGTTGCCGATGAGGCCCTGAAGCGCAAGTCCGGCGCCCGGGGGCTGCGTGCCATCCTGGAGTCCTGCATGCTGGATATCATGTACGATATTCCCTCCAAGGACGATGTTAAAGAGTGCGTGATCGGCGAAGAAGTGGTGCTGCAAAAAGAGGCGCCGATTCTGCTTTACGAACCGTCCAAGAAACAGGCCTGATTCATTTTGTTTCAGGCGTTTCTTTGATTTGCACAGGTAACCGAAGGTTATTTAGATAATATGGTTAATATTCCCAAGTTTTTTAAAAATCAGGACGTGGAGGTCTCCCGCGAGGTGCTTCCCCTGTTGCCACTGCGGGACATCGTCGTCTTTCCTCACATGGTGGCGCCGCTTTTCGTCGGACGCAACAGGTCCGTCAGTGCGCTTTCCAGTGCCATGAACAAGGACAAACGTATCTTTCTGGCCACCCAGCGAAATGCCGGTGTAGACAATCCCGCGGAAAAGGATATCTGCGATGTGGGTGTCATCGGTACGGTGCTTCAGCTGTTGCGGCTTCCCGACGGTACCGTCAAGGCGCTGATCGAAGGAAAACAGCGCGCCCGCACAGCGCGGTATGTGCCCAATTCCGAATTTTTTGAAGTCGAACTGGCCCTGCTGCCGGACGTACCTGCTGACACCGTCGAGGTAGAGGCCCTGATGCGTGCGGTGATCGACGACTTCACCGAATATGCCGGCATCAACAAGAGTATCTCCAAAGAGCTGCTGGCCAAGGTCTCCGCCATTGCCGATCCATCAAAACTGGCGGATTCGGTGGCGTCGCATTTTTCCTTCAAGCTCGAAAACAAACAGCATCTGCTGGAAACTGCTGACCTGGGCAAGCGCCTTGCGCTCCTGGTAAAACTGATCAAGCTTGAAATTGAAGTGTACCAGATGGATCGGCGGATCAAGGGCCGGGTCAAGGAGCAGATGGAAAAGACCCAGAAGAACTATTACCTGAACGAGCAGATGCGGGCCATCAAAAAGGAGATGGGTGGTGGGGATGACGTGGGTGATGAGCTTAAGGATCTGGAAAAGAAGATCAAGCGAAAGCGCATGTCCAAGGAGGCCGCGACCAAAGCCCGTCAGGAGTTCAAAAAGCTTAAAATGATGACACCGATGTCGGCCGAAGCCACGGTGGTGCGAAATTACATCGACTGGATGATCAGCCTGCCATGGTTCAATAAAAGCCGCATCCGTCAGGATTTGATCGAGGCGGAGGCGATACTCAACGAAGACCACTACGGCCTGGAAAAACCAAAAGAGCGAATTCTCGAGTATCTGGCCGTGCAGACGCTGGTGAAAAAACTGCGCGGCCCCATCCTGTGCCTGGTGGGCCCCCCCGGTGTGGGAAAGACCTCCCTGGCCAAATCCGTTGCCCGGGCCACGGGGCGCAAATTTGCGCGTCTGTCCCTGGGAGGCGTGCGAGACGAGGCCGAAATCCGTGGCCATCGCCGCACCTACATCGGCGCCATGCCTGGAAAGATCATCCAGTCTCTGAAGAAGGCGGGAGTAAACAACCCGGTCTTCTGCCTGGATGAAGTGGACAAGATGAGCATGGATTTTCGTGGCGATCCGTCATCCGCACTGCTGGAGGTACTGGACCCGGAGCAGAATTACAGTTTTAACGACCACTACCTGGACTTGGATTACGATCTGTCGGATATTTTATTTATCACCACTGCCAATACGCTGCCGGACATTCCGTTGCCGTTGCAGGATCGCATGGAGGTTATCCGGCTGCCCGGTTACACGGAACTGGAAAAATACAGCATCGCCAAAGCATTCCTGGTGCCCAAGCAGATTCTCGCCAATGGCCTCAAAGACGTCGACATCTCCTTTTCCAAGGCGGCTATTTATATGATTATTCAACGCTATACCCGCGAGGCGGGTGTGCGTAACCTGGAACGGGGGCTTTCCTCCATCTGCCGCAAGACCGCCCGAAAAGTGGTCAATCAGAAGGATGAGAAGAAGCATGTCATTTCGGCCAATACCATCACCCAGTTGCTGGGGCCGCCGCCCTTCAAGATCAGCCAGATTGAGGAAAAAGACCATATCGGCCTGGTGACTGGATTGGCTTGGACCCAGGTGGGCGGGGAACTGCTTTGTGTGGAAACCCTTACCATGCCCGGAAAAGGCAAGCTCAGTATCACCGGCAAGCTGGGTGACGTGATGAAAGAGTCCGCCCAGGCGGCGGTTAGTTTCGTGCGTTCCCGTTCCGAGTATCTGGGTATCGACAAGGATTTTTACAAGGAGTTGGATCTACACATCCACTTTCCAGAAGGTGCTATCCCCAAAGACGGCCCCTCGGCCGGTATTTCCATGTGTACTTCGCTGGTGTCCGCGTTGACCCGTCGACCGGTTCGGCGGGATGTGGCCATGACCGGTGAGATCACCCTGCGGGGACGGGTGCTGCCCATCGGCGGCCTGAAGGAAAAAATGCTGGCCGCCCACCGGGGCGGGATCCGAAAAGTGATCATCCCCAAGGAAAACGAGAAAGACCTCAGGGATATCCCCAAGCTGGTCACTCGCCAGATGAAGGTGGTGGCGGTGGAACACATGGATGAGGTACTGGGCCATGCGCTGGTGATCGGCCAGGGAGAGCGGCTGTTTTCCAACAACGCCATGCCCATTCCGGTGGAGGACGGCGGTTTAGAGCAACCCCGGATATCCATCAATTAAAAAGTGCCCGCACCCTTGTTTTGAGCTTGACTTTGTCGGGGTGAATTGGTAGCTATGCACTTTCTCTTTTGCCGGTCTGGAAAAGAAAGCTCTTTATAAATTCGGGCGGATAGCTCAGTTGGGAGAGCACCGGCCTTACAAGCCGGGGGTCACAGGTTCAAGCCCTGTTCCGCCTACCAGCCAATAGCACTGACATCATTTTCGGGGGCGTAGTTCAGTTTGGTTAGAACGCCGGCCTGTCACGCCGGAGGTCGCGAGTTCGAGTCTCGTCGCTCCCGCCACTACATAATTAAGGGTTCACAAGAAATTGTGAGCCCTTTTTTTATGGGGTTTAAAATCGATTTCACACCGTATTTCACACCTTTGGCGACAATTAAAAACCGACCCCAAGCTTCCCCAGGTCCAGTTTATCGTCAACCCCCCTTTTCAATCAACTATCTTTATTGTCGCCGTGAAGGCGATACACAGACTGAAAAAAGAAGAATAGCGGGTATGCATGTTGAGGGCAGTGATTTTATCTCGTCGCAATCGACAGCCATGAGGGTTTGCGGGCCAACTTCATCATGCAATGCAATCGCAAATGGGCAGCACTTTTGGGCTCGTTAGGTCAAAAGCAAGGTGGGAAAGATAGCCAAAGGAAAAGGATTTAATTGCACATTTCCAGCATGGATCTAAATTTAGACCTCGTTATTTCCACCCATTTTGAGGGCCAAAAAATGGACATTTCGCCGTATCAAAATAGTGCTCAATTGAACGGGCGGTAGATAACTATCTGATATTACTATCTGCCCGGAAATCGAGAGTGTCCAATTTTTATCTGAGAGCGTGTTTTTTTGTCTGAAACAACTGTATTCCCAGGGTATTTTGGACATGGATAATTTTTGATGTAACGAGGTCTGAAATTTCTTAATTTTTCTGTAACATTCATTCCCCAGCTATTTAAAGCTGCTGCCGAGAGACTATGCCAAGTGCTTCTGTGGTTTGGGTAATATGCTGGCTCCAATCTGTCAGGCAGTGCCGCGCCCACAAACCCGACGGCCATGTTTATAAGCAATTACAGGAAATCAAATTCGACATTCGGTTCCTTCTTTTTGCACTGTTGGTGGTTTTACAAGGTAACGCCAGTACCTCAAGCTATGCCTACCATGGCATGTGTATTAAAACTTGGCATTTATCATCGCGCTTTCTATAGCTCGGTTAATTGATGTGCGCAGGAGTATGGTATTAACGCCCCTATCTGAGCCTCTTTCCACACTTTCTCCCTGTGTGCTGCATCATAAACCAACTGCTCTTCGGGAAAGGCTTCGATAATCCTCTTCAATATCCGCAATTCTTCATCGGACAGGGGCTCCGCCTCGTTGGAATCTGCCTCTTTAATTGGGTCAATAAGATCTCTGTAATTGTTCAATTGTGGACCATATTTAATCGCAGCATAAGATGCGCCAGTCAGGCTTCGGCCCAGCTTTTTAAAACACAAAAAATCAGCATACCAAAGATACTTGGCAAGGTATAAAAGCCTGTCGCCCTTTTTCAGGAGTGATTTTCCCAATAGCTTTTCCATCTGCCTGGCAACCAATTTGATCCGTTCCAGTGAGATCTCCCGATTTCCGGAATAGTTGTCCGCTTGAATCCGACACTGCAGCTGCATGCGCAGAGCATGATCCATTGATTCACTCTGAACTGCTCCAGTTTCCCAACGTTTTATGCTGGCAATGCCAATGTTCATCATTTCGGCGAGCTGGCGCTGAGTCAAATCGCGCGACTTTCTTAACTCTTTTATCTCGTCACTGGACAACAAGCCTTTTTTAGCACGGTATTCATCGGCGATTGACAGTTGCAAGGCGCCTGCTGTTTCAACTGTTCCGGCCTCAATACCGCACTCGGGACATATGTAGCTATCCGCATCAACGGCTAAATCAACACCCTTAAAGGTAATCTCTTTTCTAACGGGTTTTAACTCCATGGTCCCGTGGCCTTTTGGGCAATTAGGGGTGATCATGATTCCTCCTTCGCCAGCCTGTCCAGATGAAGTGACACAAGGCAAAACAATTTCCCCGCCATGGAAAACTTCAGATAAACTCGGCATTTAAACCGCTTGCTTTCCAAGCTAAACGCGAACAGATCCAAGCCTTGAATATCTTGTTCATATGACCGCTGCGGAGGCCGCGACCCGGTGTAATCTGCCGGTGCCGCATCCTCCAAAAGCTCGGTAAGGACGGTATTCAATTCAGTGGCAATGCTGTAATCCAGTTCAATGGCATCGGTTGCCAGAGCCGATTGATTTAGCAGGGCAACCTGTCCTGTTTGGACAGCCAGCCTGGCTACCCTTAATTTGCCAATCAGCTCTTTATGCGACGGTCTGTTCATATCAATATGGTATCAAATGATACCTTGTCAAGGTAAATTATGCCAGTCATCGGATTTTGTTGTATGGTCGGCGAAAATTGTCGAGCTGTGCGGACCATTCCAAACCTGGATATGACATAAAAGGTTAACCCAAAAGTAAGCCAATGAAAACATTCCAGATTTAACTGGACAACCTTAAAGATGTGTGCGATGTTTTGGTAGATCACTATCTCAAACCCCGAGACGGAGGCTACCAATGAGCAAATATAAAATCGAAGTTACTGTGAACATT
>Ga0209633_10001009_pt1 | contig 30509 bp, 28 predicted proteins | sample Cruoilmetagenom1_FD_187290 | JGI IMG/M metagenome (GOLD analysis project Ga0209633, IMG submission 187290) | Oil polluted marine microbial communities from Coal Oil Point, Santa Barbara, California, USA - Sample 1 (SPAdes) (version 2) | ecosystem: Environmental > Aquatic > Marine > Oil seeps ... | reverse complement strand
AAGTTGAAAAACTATTTAAAAAAATAAAACCAACTCATTTTTTACATTTAGCTTGGAAAGTTGAAAGTGGTTTGAGTTTTGGTTCAAATGAAAATGAAAAGTGGTTTCATTTAAGTAAAGAATTGATAAGATTTTTTTATCAAAATGGAGGTGAGCGGTTAGTTGTATCTGGCTCTTGTTTTGAATATGATTTAAGTCTTGGTAATGAGGTTTTAGAAGAAGTAACGCCTTTAAATTCAAATAATGAGTATGGTAAAAATAAAAATAAGCTATACCAATATTTAAAATTATTACACAAAGATGAAAATATAAATTTTGCTTGGGGTAGAATTTTCTTTACATTTGGTCCAGGTCAGAAATCAGCAAGTTTAGTACCTTATGTCATTTCAAGTTTAAAGAATAATAAACTTGTTGAAACTACAGACGGGAATCAAAAGTATGACTATTTATATGTGGAAGATGTTGCACTAGCTTTAGTTTCATTAGTTGAAAGCACTTATGTTGGGGCAGTAAATATTTCTTCTGGTAAAACTATAAAACTTAAAGAATTGATTCTTAAATTCGCAAAAGTTTTTGATAAAGAACATCTTATTAAATTTGGTATTAGAAAAAGACCAGAAAATAGTCCAAGCCATGTTTTAGGAAATATTGAGATACTTAAAAACAAAACAAATTGGAAAAAGCAATTTGATATAGATACAGCTGTTGAAAAAACGATAAATTATTACAATAAATAATATGAAAGATAATGATATTATTATTCTTGGTTGTGGGATGTCTGGTTTAGGTGCCGCACATCAACTAAGAGAAACTGGATTAGATTCTAAAATTTTTGATAAACAAGCCTATTTTGGTGGACAAACAGCATCTTTCACTAAAGATGGTTGGACGTTTGATATAGGACCTCACATCTCATTTTCAAAAGACGAAACCATTAAATCTCTTTTAGCTGATGGTGTAGATGGTGAATTTTTAGAAATTAAAGCAGGTGTTAATAATTATTGGCAAGGACATTGGATAAAGCATCCTGCTCAGGTTAATCTCCATGGTTTACCATCAGATTTGGTTACTACTATTATTATTGAATTTATTGAAGCAAGTAAAAAGCAAACTGATAAAAGTAAAATTAAAACTTTTAAAGAATGGTTGTATGCTAGTTTTGGAGAAACTTTTGCGGAGACTTTTCCTATGAAATATGGAATTAAATTTCATACGGTACATGCAGATAAAATGTCAATTGAATGGCTGGGACCAAGGTTATATCAGCCTAAAATGAAAGAAATAATTTATGGTGCTGTTAGTGCTCAAAGTCCTGATGTACATTATATAAGTGATTTTAGATATCCTGAAAATGGCGGTTATGTAAGTTTTTTGAAAAAATTCAAACAAAAATCAAATATTTCCTTAAATAGTAAAGTGATTGCTATAGATCCTGAAGAAAAAAAAGTAACTTTTAATGATGGACAGATTGTAGATTATGAACACTTAATTTCATCATTACCTTTACCAGTAATTATACCCATGATTAATGGTGTACCTGAAAAAGTATTAAAAGCTTCTCAAGAATTAACTTGTTCTAATTGTGTTTTAGTAAATATTGGTATAGATAGAGCTGATATTTTAGATGCAGTTTGGACCTATTTTTATGATGAAGATATTATTTTTACAAGGTTAAATTTTCCACATGTTCAATCACCTAATAATGCCCCAGAAGGTTGTGGTAGTATTCAAGCTGAAATTTATTTCTCAGATAAGTACAAACCATTAACACAAAAACCAGAAGATTTTGTAGATAGAACTATTGCTGATTTAAAAAAGTGCGGATTGATAAAAGAAGGAGATAAAATATTATATAAAGAAACCAGACATATAGAATATGCTAACGTTATATTTGATTTAGATACCCAAAAGAATACAAAAATCGTTCATGATTATTTAGATGAAATTGAAGTTGAATACTGTGGTAGATATGGTGAATGGGCTTATATCTGGACAGACCAATCATTTAGAAGTGGTATGAACTCGGGTAAAAAGGTAGCTCGTAGAATTGAACAAGAAAATAATTAAAAAAGGATATTATGAAAACAGTAATTCTTGCAGGTGGTTTCGGTACACGTTTAAGTGAAGAAACAGGAGTAAGACCTAAGCCATTAGTTGAAATAGGTGGTAAACCCATATTGTGGCATATTATGAAAATGTATTCTTCTTATGGTCACAATGATTTTATTATCTGTTGCGGTTATAAGGGACAAATGATAAAAGAATATTTTTCAAATTATTATTTGCATTCTTCAGATGTTGTTTTTGATTTAAAAAACAATACGACTCAATTAATTAATAATAGTATTGAACCATGGAAAGTTACTTTAATAGATACAGGTGAAAATACGATGACAGGTGGTAGAATTAAAAGAGTTAAAGATTATATTGGTGATGAACCATTCTTTTTAACCTATGGAGATGGTGTAAGTGATGTTAATTTTGATGAATTATTAAAGTTTCATAATAATCAAAAATGCCATGCCACATTAACTGCTGTGCAGCAACCTGGAAGGTATGGAGCTTTTAATTTAGAGCAAGATAATAATAGAATATCAAATTTTAGAGAAAAGCCAAAAGGAGGTACTCGTGAGACTGCTTGGATTAACGGAGGTTTTTTTGTGCTAGAGCCTGAAATATTTGATTATATAGAAGATGATGCAACGATATGGGAAAGAGATCCTATGGAAAATTTAGCACAAGAGAATAATCTGTCAGCATTTAAACATGAAGGTTATTGGCAAAGTATGGATTCGTTGAGAGATAAAACAGTGTTAGAAGAAATTTGGGATGGTGGTAAACCAGCTTGGAAAAATTGGTAAATAAAAAAACACTTATTAATTAATGATATCATTTAAGTAAAAAAGTTCTATGAAAAATAAAATACTATTAGAAGATATATCCTATATTTTAGGAAGATTATCTCAAGAAGAAAAAAATAAATTTAAAGACTCTACCATTATTATTACGGGTTGTGGAGGCTTTTTGGGTTATTATTTTATGCATTTTTTATCGCATTATGCTGATGAGCTTCAAATTAAAAAAATTATCGGATTAGATAATTTTTTAACAGGCACTCGTGATTGGCTTGAAACACTAGCAAAGAATAATGATAAAGTTATTTTAAAAGAATTTAATGTCATTACTGATGATATTTCAAAAATTGAAGGTGCTGAAGAAGCAAATTTAATTATACATGGAGCTTCCATAGCTTCACCAATATTTTATAGAATCTATCCTGAAGAAACCATAGATGCCAACATTACTGGTTTAAGAAGAATTTTAGATTATTATAAAACAAAATCTATTGACGGGCTATTATTCTTTTCAAGTAGTGAAATTTATGGAGACCCTTTTCCTGAATTCATTCCAACAGATGAAGATTATAGAGGCAATGTAGCCACTATGGGGCCAAGAGCTTGTTATGATGAAGCAAAAAGATTTGGTGAGACATTGTGTTATATTTTTAATCAAAAATATGATATGCCTATTTCAATTGCCAGACCATTTAATAATTATGGACCTGGAATGAATATTAATGATAAAAGATTACCAGCAGATTTTGCAAAAGCAGTACATGAAGGTAGAGATTTAATTATGTATTCAGACGGAAAACCAACAAGGACATTTTGTTATATTTCAGATGCAATTACAGGCTATCTAAAAGTATTATTACATGGTAAGTTAGATGTATTTAATATTGGTATTGCCAAACCAGAAGTTTCAGTGGCTGAATTTGCAGAATTGTTTTCAAAAAATGCAAAAGAAATTTACGATTATAAAGGAAGTGTAGTATTTGAAGTTCCTGAGGATAAGGAATATATGACTGACAATCCGAATAGAAGATGCCCTAAGATTGATAAAGCTCAAAGAATTTTAGATTATAATCCATCTATATATGTTGATGAAGGTATTGGTAGATATTTAGAATTTTTAAAAATTAATAACGGGAAATTACTATGATTACAATTTTAGGTCTTGGTTTTGTAGGTTTAACTACAGGTTTAGGTTTCGCTAAAAAAGGATTTAAAACTTTCGGATTTGATATCAATACCGAAAGACTAGATTTGCTAAAAAACTTTGAGATTCCTTTTCATGAACCGCATTTAAAAGAAGTATTACAAGAAACTTTAGGTAAATCTTTTTTTTTAGATACATCTTTTGAAGAAGCTATTAAAAATAGTAAAGCCATATTTATTTGTGTTGGCACACCATCTGCACCAGACGGAAGTGCTGATTTAAAATATATTTTAGCAGCCATAGATCAAATATTAGAGGTTGATGATGATAAATTTAAAGTAATTATTACCAAATCAACTGTACCACCTTCAACAGTATCAAAAAAGGTTATTCCTTACGTAAAAGAAAAAGAATTGATGTACAACCGAAATGTTGGTTTTGCATCTAACCCTGAATTTTTAAGAGAAGGTTATTGTTGGGAAGATTTTATTGAACCAGATAGAGTAGTACTTGGCGTTGAGGATGAAAAATCTAAAGCTATTTTAGATGAAATTTACAAACCATTTAATGCTCCTATTCATTATGTAACTTATAACTCAGCTGAGTTTATAAAATACCTTTCAAATACATTGTTGTCAACTTTGATTAGTTATTCTAATGAAATGTCAATGATTGCAAATAGTATTGGTGATATTGATGTAACTAAAGCATTTAAAATCCTTCATGAAGATAAACGATGGAATGGTAACCCAGCTGGTATGGCAAGTTATGTATATCCGGGTTGTGGTTATGGTGGCTACTGTTTACCAAAAGATACTTCAGCATTAGCAAGTATTGCAGAAGAACATGGGGTTAAACCACATGTATTGAATGGTAATTTAAGAATTAATGATGAAGTAATGGATTTTGTTGCCAATAGCATCATTGAAAAAGTGGGTAAAGATGATGTAATCGGAATTTTAGGATTATCCTTTAAACCCGAATCTGATGATGTTAGATTGTCACCTAGTAAGTTTGTTATTGAAAATTTAATTTCTAAAGGGTATACAAAGATTATCGCTTATGATCCGTTAGCAAACGAAGAATTTAAAAAATCATATCCAGAATTGAAGATAGAATATATAGATTCATTATCATCAATTATTGAAAAGACCGGTAATTTAGTGATATTAACTGGTTGGAAAGAATTTAAAAATAATAAGGACATTATTTCAAAGAAAAATGTTTTTGATTTCAGATACATTTACTAGTTTATGGAAGTTATAAAAACCCCGATTGAAGGTTGTTTTGAATTACAACCAAGAGTTTTTAAAGATGACAGAGGAAGACTAGTAAAGACATTTCATGAAGATATGTTTGCCTCAAATGGGTTAGATACAGACTTTAAAGAAGAGTATTATTCAATTTCAGAGAAAAATGTATTAAGAGGTTTACATTTTCAGTTACCACCACATGACCATGTAAAATGTGTCACTTGTATTTCAGGTAAACTTTTTGATGTGGTTGTTGATTTAAGAAAAAATTCCCCAACGTATAGACAATCATTTAGTATTGAACTTAATTCTGATAAAGGAAATATGTTATATATCCCAAAAGGTTTAGCACATGGGTTTTATGTATTAAGTGAGAATGCCATATTTTTGAATAGAACTACAACAGTTTATGAGCCAAGCTGTGATGCAGGAATAAAATGGGATACTTGTGGGATAAATTGGCCAGAAAAAGACCCTATTTTATCAGAAAAAGATCAACAAATGATTGAGCTTGATAAGTTTCAAAGTCCATTTTAATTTAGTAATGAAGATTTGAGTTACTATAATTCCATACCAAATAAATACAATCGTTTCATTTTATTGATTCTGATGGTATCTCCATTTATAGCATTTGTATTGATAACAAGTGTAGGTATAGATTTTATTAAATTCTTTACTGCTTTAACATATATAGGGGTTATTTTGGTGTTATTTTTTGCGAATAAAGAGAATTCAATAAAGTTTCCAAATTATTTAAAGTTTTACTTACTGTTTGTTTTATATGTTTATTATTCGGCATTTTTTCAATTAGAAGGGAAGTTTAAAACGATTTATCTGGTTGATAAATTGGCAGGAGCATTTAATATTTTATTTATTATAGAAAACACTTCTATATCAAAGAAATATTTTGATTTGTTATTAAGAATCTGCAAAAAAGTTTTAGTCATAGCAATTGGTGTAATTATCATTCAACAACTATATGATAAAAATTTTTTTTTAAGGCAAGATATGTTGAGTAAATCATCAATAAGTGGAACTGAAGACAGATTACAATCTATTTATTCATGGGTTGGAATTTTAAGTGTTGGGTTGGGATTCATTCCTGTTTTGTTAATAGTTGTTGAACGTTTAGAGCGTACAAATAAAAAAATAATTGTTTGGATTATTTTTGGGCTTTTATATGCATTACTCACTAAAGGAAGATGGATGATGATTAATGCATTGTTAATATTTGTTATTTTAATTGTTAATAAAAGGGACAAATTTAAACATATCTTAAAGTATATAATCCTAATACCCTTAATCTCTATTACATTGTATTTTACATTAAATGCAGTTGGTATTAACGTAAAGTCCATTGTTGAAGAAAGAGTTTTAGAAAAAGGCGAAGGGTCTGATAAGAATTCTGCATCGACAAGATTATTAGCAATTACCGTTTTTAATAAATTTTATTGGAAAAACGCAGTCTTTGGAGTAGGTGATCAAAAATATGGAATGGGAAGTTCTGGCCATCATAACTATGAGCTATCTAAGGCTTTAGGAGGTAAGTCATCTCAAATTCATGTAGGTTATTTGTCATTATTTTATACTTATGGAGTTATTGGTGGTACTTTTTTTATAACTTTTTTAATTCTCATTATGAGAAAATTATATAAAGATGCTAAACAGACAACTTTATGGGGCCCATTTTTAGGTATATTAGGTTTAGTCTTTGCAAACTTTACTCTAGTATACTTTTCTATGTTAGAGATAGGCTTAGTTTTTTCTTTATTAGTCAATAAATATTATATAGAACAAAATCAATTTAAGTTAGCAAATCAGTAAGAATGTTAAATAAATTAAAAAATATTTCTGAGTCATTTTTTAAAGGCCATGAGCGAACTGTAAAAGCTAAAAAAAATATTATTCTTTCAGTTTTTATTAAAGGACTGAGTATGATTGTAGGTTTTTTATTGATTAGAATTACTCTAGATTATTTAGATAAAACAACATACGGTATATGGTTAACCTTAACTTCATTTTTAACTTGGTTTACATTTTTTGAAGTAGGGTTGGGTAATGGATTAAAGAACAAGCTAGCGGAAGCTTTAGCCGTAAAAGATTATGAGCTTGGGAAAGCTTATGTAAGTACGACCTATGCTATTTTAACTATTATTGTTGGTTCTTTAGCAATAGTATTCTTTATTGGTAATAGTTTTGTAGACTGGTCAACAATTATAAATACAGAAAAAGAATTGGCAGGTGAACTTACATACTTGTCTTTCATTGTTTTTGGATTTTTCTTTTTAAGATTTGTATTACAATTAATTAGTATTGTGTTGTTTGCAGATCAGCGTCCTGCATTTGCCAATGCTTTTGGTCCCATCGGTAATTTATTGACATTGATATTAATATATATATTAACAATCACCACAGAAGGCTCACTAATATATTTAGGATGGGTATTAAGTATTGTTCCAGTTTTAGTATTGACCATTGCAACCATATATTTATTTAATAAAGACTACAAAAATATTGCTCCATCAATAAAATTTGTTAAAATGAAGTATGCAAAAGATTTATTGAGTTTAGGAGTTAAATTTTTTGCAATACAAATTGCTGGATTAATTATTTATCAATCTAGTACAATAATTATTGCTCAATATTTTGGACCTGCCGAAGTCACCACATATAATATTGCCTATAAGTATTTTTCAATTTTGTTAATGGGATTTACAATTATTGTCACTCCTTTTTGGTCAGCATATACTGAAGCTTGGGTGAAAGACGATATTATTTGGATAAAAAATACTGTAAATAAACTGCTAAAAATATGGGGAATGATTAGTTTAGGAGGAGTTGTTATGTTAATTTTTTCTGAACAATTTTATGATTTATGGCTTTCTGATGATGAAGTAATAATACCATTTAATTTGTCATTTGTTTTGTTAATTTATTTTATTACTTATACTTTCGGTGGAATTTTTAATATGTTTATTAATGGTGTTGGAAAGATAAAATTACAACTTATTTTATCAGGAATAAGTGCTGTTGTTTTTATTATAGTAGCAATTGTACTAATTGAGTTTTTTGACTTAGGCATTGTAAGTTTAGTATTAGCATCAATAATAGCAAATATAGAGGGGTTTATAATAGCTCCTATTCAATATAACAAAATAATAAATAAAAGAGCACATGGCATTTGGAACAAATGATAAATTGAATTTTTGTTTAATGACAACTGCAAACTACATTACTAAAGCACTAGTAATGTATGATTCTTTAGTTAAAGAGTGTAAAAATGATTTTAATTTTTTTTACTATACTTTTGATGAATTAACATATGATTATTTAAAAAAATTAAATTATAAGAATATTATACCAATTCCTTTACATGACTTAGAAAATTTTTACCCAGAGTTAGTAAAAACAAAAGAAACAAGATCTATTGCAGAATATTTTTTTACATGTACACCACATATTATTGATTATGTGTTAAAGAATTATGATATTGACCATGTTACATATATAGATGCAGATTTGTTTTTCTATAATGACCCTATTGAGATTCTCAAAGAAGTAATGAACAATTCAGTATTGATTACAGAACATCGTTATTTTCCTGATAATAACGATAGTGTGAGTGGAAAATACTGTGTGCAATTTATACCTGTAATGAATGATAAGTCTGGAAACAAAGTTATCGATTGGTACAAAGAGAAATGTATTGAATGGTGTTATTTGAAAGCAGAAGATGGAAAATGGGCAGATCAAGGCTATTTAAATCATTGGCCAGAAATATTTGATAACATTGTCGTTATGGAAAATAGAGGTGGAGGAGTTGCACGATGGAATTCAGATGCATATAACTTTGTTAAAGAAAGTGATAATCTAAAAGCTTTTAATAGTGAAATAAATAAAGATGTTGAGATAATTTTTTACCATTTTGAAGGATTAAAATTATATTCTAACAAAGTAATGACTGTTGGTCTTCTAAAAAATGAAGAGTCTCTCTTTAAATCAATTTATTATGATTACATAAATAAGTTATCAGATAAAGAGAATGAGTTGATTGATAAATTAGAAATATCTAGAAAGAAGTTTAATTATCAAAAATATCAATACAGTTTTTTTAGATTGTTTTTAAGTACAGTACGAAGATTTTTTCTACCAAAAAAGAATAAAAATGATATGATACATTATTATAAATATTTAAAAAATTATAAATGGCTGCCTTAATAGAATTACCAACGTTTTCAGATAGTAGAGGTAAACTAACTGTAATAGAAAGAATTTTACCTTTTGATATTAAAAGAGTTTATTTTATTTATGACACAGATGATAAAGATAGAGGGGGGCATCGTCATAAAATAACAACCCAAGCATTAATTTGTTTAAGTGGTAGTTGTAAAGTTTCTTGCGATAATAGTTTTATAAAAGAAGATTATGTTTTAGACAACCCTAATAAAAGCTTAATTGTCTATCCAGAAGATTATCACGTAATGAGTGATTTCACCCCAGATGCTATTTTATTAGTACTAGCATCAGAAGTATTTATTGAACAAGATTATATAGATAAACCTTATGATACAATATGAAAATTTAAGAAAAGTAAATGATCCTTTTCTGGAAGAGTTAAAAATGACTGCTAATAATATTATTGATAAAGGATGGTATGTATTAGGAGAAGAAGTTAGCAATTTTGAAAAAGAATTTGCAACATTTGTAGGGGCTAAACACTGTATAGGTGTAGCAAATGGTTTAGATGCTATTACCCTTTCATTATTAGCTTTGAATTTACCTAAAAATTCTGAAGTGATTGTGCCAGCAAATACTTATATTGCTTCAATTCTTTCAATTTTGCATGCAGGATTAAAACCAGTATTGGTAGAACCAGATATCAGAACATATAACTTGGATCCAACAAAGATTGAAAGTAAAATCACAAAAAATACGTCAGCAATTTTAGTAGTCCATTTGTATGGAAAGGTTTGTGACATGGATTCAATTTTAAGTATAAAAGAAAAGCACAATTTAAAATTAGTGGAAGATTGTGCTCAAGCACATGGAGCTACATTCAAAGGTAAACAAGCTGGCACTTTTGGTGATGCTGCAGCATTTAGTTTTTATCCAACAAAGAACTTAGGTGCAATTGGTGATGCGGGAGCTGTAGTTACTAATATAGAAGAAATTAAAGATAAAGTAAGTATGTTACGAAATTACGGTTCTGCTAAAAGATATGTAAATGAAGTAGTAGGTTATAATTCTCGTCTTGATGAAATTCAAGCTGCTTTTCTTCGGGTTAAATTAAGACATTTAACACACATGAATAATCATAAGAAAAAATTAGCTAAAATTTATAGTAATGGATTGAGTGATAAGTTTATTTTACCAGAAAAAGACAGTAATTTTGATGATGTACACCACATCTATAATATAAGACATGTAGAAAGAAATAAAATTAGAGACTATTTGTTGAAAAATCAAATAAAATCAGATGTTCATTATCCAATTCCACCTCATAGACAAAAAGCACTATCAAATTACTCTAGTGAACATCTACCAATTTCTGATGAAATTCACAATACAACTTTAAGTCTTCCAATTTCATTTAGTCATACTATAGCAGAAATTGAACAAGTTGTAAGAATATTAAATGAATATTAATACTATAAAATATAATATCACGTTTAATCTACTCTAAAAGCGTAGGTTAACAAACAAATTAATTAATAAAAAATAATAACCAAAAAAAAAAGAAAATGAGAATTTTAGTAACAGGATCAAAAGGAGTAGTAGGTCAAAAATTAGTTGAAGACCTAAAAGCAAGAGGTAATTCAGTATTTGGAGTAGATATTCAACATCATCCAGGTGAAGTTGGTTATATTCAAAGTATGAGTAACGAAGAGTGGACTTACTCAAGATGTGATATAGGAGAGTTTCGTCAAATTGAAAGAGTAATTCAGAAGGCAGGTCCTTTTGATTTAATTTATAATTGTGCAGCTGAGTTTGGTAGATGGAATGGAGAAGATTATTTTGAACAGATGTGGAAGTCTAACTTAATAGGGTTAAAAAACATCATTCGTTTACAAGAGGAACATAAATTTAAATTGGTGCATTTTTCAAGTTCAGAAGTTTATGGAGATTACGAAGGAGAGATGAATGAAACAGTTATGGATAATATTGAGATTAAACAAATGAATGACTATGCCATATCTAAATGGGCAAATGAAATGCAAATAGCAAATTCACGAGCAGTGTTTAATACAGAAACTGTTGTAGTACGCTTGTTTAACACATATGGAGATGGAGAATATTACCATCCATATAGATCTGTAAATTGTAAATTTTGTTATCATGCGTTACATAATCTACCAATAACGGTTTATAAAGGTTATTTTAGATCAAGTACTTATATAGACGATTGTGTTAGAACAATTGCAAATATTAGTGAAAATTTCATACCAGGTAGAGCATACAATATTGGTAGTAATCAATTTCATGATATTGAAACTTTAGCAAAGACTATTTGGGATTATACAGGTGCTAATCCTGATTTAATAGAGTATAAAGAAGCAGAAATGTTGACCACCAAAATCAAAAAATTAAATAATGATTTATCTGTGAAAGAGTTAGATCATAAAGAGTCAATTTCTTTAGACGCAGGAGTTAAGAAAACTATTGATTGGATGAAAGATTATTATAGATTATAGTCTGTAATAAGTTTAAATTAAAAGTAATATAACCAATATGTATTTAAGATTTTTTGTTATTCTTAAATACATATTGGTATTACTATAGATGTTAAACTATAAGATAAATTTAATATTTATAATTAAAGTGCTAATATTATGAGCACTAAAATGTTATATTTCATAAATGTTATTTAACTCCGTTCAATTCATCTATTTTTTCCCTATAGTATTATTGCTATATTTTCTTTCTCCATATAAATGGAGATGGTTAGTATTGTTAATATCCAGTTATTATTTTTATATGAGCTGGAATGTAGACTATGTTTTTCTGATACTATTTACAACTATTATTTCTTATGGTTCTGCAATTCAAATTGAAAAATCAGAAACCAAAAAAACCAAAAAAATATATTTAGCTTTCTCAGTGATTGCAAGCCTGGCTGTACTATTTTTTTATAAGTATTTTAATTTCATTGGCTCATCATTAAATGATGTTTTTGGTTCATTTAATAGTGCATTTGAAGTTCCATATCTTAAATTATTATTACCCGTAGGTATCTCATTTTATACGTTTCAAACTCTAAGTTATACTATAGATGTGTATAGAGGTGATATAAAAACAGAAAAACATTTTGGAATTTACGCATTATACGTTTCCTTTTTTCCACAGTTGGTTGCGGGTCCAATAGAAAGAAGTACTAGATTATTACCTCAATTTAGAAAAAAACATTATTTGACTTTTGATAATGTAGTTAAAGGTTTAAAGTGGGTGATTTTTGGGTTTTTTATGAAGCTAGTAATTGCTGATAGATTATCATTATATGTCGATTCTGTATATAATAATGTATATCAACATTCTGGTTTAACATTTATATTGGCTACATTTTTATTTGCTTTTCAAATATTTGGAGATTTTGCAGGGTACTCTAGTATAGCTATAGGTGTGGCAAGAATTATGGGGTATGATTTAATGACAAATTTTAAAAGACCCTATTTTGCAACTTCAATAAGTGATTTTTGGCATCGTTGGCATATTTCATTATCTACATGGTTTAAAGACTATTTTTATATACCAATGGGTGGGAGTAGAGTAGGAGTTTCAAGGTGGTATTTAAATTTATTTTTAACATTTTTAGTAAGTGGTCTTTGGCATGGTGCAAATTGGACTTTTGTAATATGGGGAGCTTTAAATGGTATCTATATTGTAGTCGAGAATATATTTAAACTTCAAGTTAAAAAAAAACAAAAAATATCATTCTATAATAGAATTATGAGAACATTAATAGTTTTTATATTAGTTGATTTTGCTTGGATATTTTTTAGAGCTAATAATGTTACTGAAGCTATATATGTTATTAATCATATTTTTGATTTTAGCAAAGAAGTTTTTTATGATAATAAAATATTTTTCTATGGAATAATAGGACTAACCATTTTATTTGTTCATGATTTAATTGTTGAAAATACCTCTGACTCAGTGTTAGAAAATTCAAAAGTGAATTATAAGTCTGTTTTATATTTTGCATTTTTAATTTGCTTGATATTATTTATAGGAGTTTTTAATGGTGGTCAATTTATTTATTTTCAATTCTAATGAATAAAACTTATAGTAAACATATCATTTTATTTTTAGTGTTAATTTTCGCTATAGATTTTTTCAGTGGAATACTATTTAGCAAAAAATTCAATGATGTGAAATTTGGTGACTATGGAGTTATTAATAAAAGCTTAAATTTTGATGCTGAAATACTTATTCTGGGTAGTTCTAGAGCTGTACATCATTATAACTCAAATATATTTTCAACAAATTTAAAGAAAGCTTGTTATAATGCTGGTTTTGGAGGACAAGGACTTTTCTTAAATTACGCCCTTTTGAAGGAAAGCATTGAAAGACATCCTCCAAAAGTTGTAATTCTTGATGTAGCACCTAATATCCTTGATGATAAGGAGTCTTATTCAAAATTAAATTTATTATTACCCTATTATAAAAAGTATCCATCTTTTAAAGAAATAATTCAATTAAATCCTAAATTTTCAAAATTAGAATTAGTATCTAACTTATATATCTATAATTCTATACTTTATGATGTTACAAGAAATTTTTTATTAAAAGAGAAAGAGTCAAATTTCGGATTTGAACCTTTAGAAGGTATGCTTAATCAAAATAATTTTAAACCATTTCATTTAGAAAATGATGAAATAGATTCAAATAAAATTATTTATTTGAATAAAATTATAGATCTGTGTAAATTTAATAATATAAGATTAATAGGTGTAGTTTCTCCAACTTACTTGAAATTTGATAAAAAAAATAGAATAATCAATAGATTAAAGTTTATTTTTAATGAGAATAAAATGAAATTCTATGACTATTCCGCTTATTCTAAGCTTTATCAAAAAAACGAATTTTTTAAAGACCAATTGCATTTAAATAAAATTGGAGCTGATATCTTTTCTAGGGATTTAGTAGAAAAAATAAAATTATAGAATTACAATAAGTAATAATTTATGAAAGTAGAAAAAATCATCATATTTACTGATGAATCATTTCCAAATGGTATGGCAGCAACCAATAGAATCATTTCTTATGTTAAAGGGTTTTTATATCATGATGTAAATACAGAAGTGATATGTTTGAGAAGTACAGAATCAAAAAATAATATAAAGAATAGAGATACAAAAGGTGCCTATGATGGTATGAAATATAACTACTTGTCAAATAGCACTATTAAACCTAATAGTTTTTTTTTGAGGAGACTTAGAAATTTTCACTCTAATTTACTTCTGTTTTTTTATAGTTTGAAAAATATAAATAACTCTACAGTTTCAATTTACTATTCAAGTCACACCATTCCAGCAATAATATTATGGGTTGTTAATAAGATCAAAGGAGGCAAACTTTTAAAAGAAGAAAGTGAGCATCCAGAAGTATACCTTAATGGTAAAGGATTAGTTTCAAAGTTTCTTTTTAAAAATATTCAGTATAAGCTTTTTAATGTTCATTTGTTAATGACTAAAAATTTAATTTCTTATTTTAAGTCTATATCAAAAATTCCAGCTTTGCATGTGCCAATGACTGTTGATTTGAAAAGGTTTGATCCAAAATTAAGAAAACATCACCCAACAATAAATAAAATTTTATATACAGGTCAATTAGACGATAATAAAGATGGTGTAGATATTTTACTCAATGCTTTTTCTATTATTGTTAAAAAACATTCTTCTTATCAATTGTATTTGTATGGACCTGCAAAATCTGAAGAGAGTATGCAGAAATATCACGATATGGTTGAAGAATTTGGAATTACTAAACATGTTCATTTTGAAGGTTTAGTTACCAGAGAAGTTATTACAGAGAAAGTGCTAAATGCCAGAATATTAGTTTTACCTAGACCAGATAGTTTACAAGCACAAAATGGTTTTCCAACTAAACTTGGCGAGTATTTAGCCTCAGGAAACCCCACTTTAGTGACAAGTGTAGGAGAAATTCCGGATTATTTGATTGATGGAGAAAATACATTTATGGCAAAACCAGGAGATATACAAAGTTTAGAAAATAAATTATTAGAAATTATTGAAAATTATGATGTAGCCAAATTGGTTGGAAAAAATGGAAGAAAGGCGGCAGAAACTTATTTTAACAATATTAATCAAACTAAAAGTATCATAAATTTTTTTAAATAATGTGCGGAATTGCAGGTAAAATATATTTTGATAAAAATAGAAAAATATCTTTAAGCGAATTAAAGAGAATGTCTGATGTCATTACGCATCGTGGTCCAGATGATGAAGGACATTATATGAATAATAATGTTGGTTTAGGATTTAGAAGGCTGAGTATAATTGATTTACATACTGGTCACCAACCTTTGTCAAACCACAATGGCACACTATGGATAACCTTTAATGGAGAGGTATATAATTTTAAAGAACAACGGACAGCATTACAAAAAAAAGGATATCAATTCAAGACAAATACCGATACAGAAGTTATAGTTAATTTATATCAAGAATATGGTGAAAATTGCGTTGACTATTTGAGAGGTATGTTTGCTTTTGTAATATGGGATGATACTAAAAAACAACTTTTTGGAGCTAGAGATAGATTCGGAATAAAACCCTTTCATTATTATATAGATCATGAAAAATTTGTTTGGGGATCTGAGATAAAATCGATAAAAATTTCTGAGAATATAAAAACTGATATTAGCTTAGAATCATTAGATTATTATTTTGCTTATGGGCATACTCCAAGAGATCAATCAATATATAATCAGATTGAAAAGTTAAAACCAGGTCACTCATTTGTTTTCAAACCCTTTGAAAAAGAAAAATTAGTAATAAAGCAATATTGGAAAATCTACTATACTCCTGATTATTCAAAATCAGAAAGTTACTGGAAAGAAGTTTTATATGAATCATTGAGTGAATCAGTAAAAATGAGAATGATAAGTGATGTACCTCTGGGAGCTTTTTTAAGTGGAGGTGTAGATTCAAGCACAGTTGTAGCTTTAATGGCATTAAACTCAAATCAACCCATAAAAACATTTTCAATTGGATTTAAGGAAGAAAAATACAATGAATTAAAATACGCTCGTTTAATTGCTGAAGCCTATAAGACAGATCACCATGAGTTTATTGTAGAGCCACAATCTATTGAATTATTACCAGATTTAGTAAAAGCCTATGACGAACCCTTTGCTGATAGTTCAGCAATACCAACTTATTACGTTTCAAAATACACACGAGATCATGTAACGGTTGCTTTATCAGGAGATGGAGGTGACGAGCTTTTTGCTGGCTATGAATCTTATGATAAGATGATGATGTTGAATAGAAAGAAAATGTATCCAAAATCAATATTTTCAGCAATAAATAAAATATTACCTGATCATATGTATGGAAAAGGATTGAGTTATTACCTTTCAAAAGACAAAGCTACAATTGGAGCTTATTTTTGTTTGTGGAAAGATTATGAAAGACGAAAAATATTTTTACCTGAAATTAAATCGAAGATAGAAGATAATTATTCTGAAAACATCAAAGTCGGAATTATTAACAGAGCTTCTGGTGATTTTTTAACAAAAATGCAACAGTTAGATATGAAAACCTATATGGTTGATGATATTTTAACAAAAGTAGATAGAGCTTCAATGATGACTTCTTTAGAGGCTAGAGTTCCTATACTTGATCATAAATTTGCAGAATTAAGTTTTACCATTCCTTCTAAATTTAAAATGAAAGGAAATATTAAAAAACATATTTTAAAAGAAGCTTTTTCAAAAATTTTACCTCCTGAAATTATTTCTCATAAAAAACAAGGTTTTGCAGTGCCATTAAGCATATGGTTTAAGGGTAATTTAAGAGATTATGCAAATGACTCATTGAGAGAGAGTAAGAACTTGTATAATTATCTTGATAAAAAACATGTAGAAATGATTTTAGACAATCATCAAAAAGGAATGAGAGATTATAGTGAAAAAATATGGACGTTGCTCTTCCTAAATGAGTGGTTAAATCAGAACAATTAGCTTGAAGTCAGGCATTTATAAAAATTAGTCAGAAAAGTGAGTAAAATTATATTTTTAATATTGCGTTTTTCAGGATTGCCTTGGCTTTTTCGAAATTTCTTTCAAAAGAATAGAATAACAATACTAATGTTTCATGAAATTAGTAGAGATACAGCAGAGCAAACTTTTTCTTATTTGCATAAAAAGTACAATGTAATTCATTTGAATGAATATTTAGATGCTTGTAAAGCAAATGATAAAAAAAGAATCCCTAAAAATGCTTTAATTATAACTTTTGATGATGGACTGCTTAGTAATTATGAAATGCTACCTGTTATTAAAAAGTACAATACCCCAATTACATTATTTTTATGTTCTGAAATTATCAATACAAATAGGCATTTTTGGTACAAACATAAAGGTTTGTCAAAACCTCTTTCATATTATAAAGTACTTTCAAATGTTAATAGACTTAAAGCTTTGGCAAAAGATGGTTTTATACAAGATAAAGAATATAAAGAACGACACGCTTTATCAAAAGCAGAAGTCATTGAAATGTCAAAATATATAAATATGCAATCACATACTAAATTCCATCCATGCTTACCTGAATGTAAATATGATGTTGCACAAGAAGAAATTTCTGAATCAAAACAGAAGCTAGAAGTTGAATATGGATTTTCTATTAACACAATTGCATTCCCTAACGGAGATTATTCTGAAAGAGATATTGAGTTTGCAAAAAATGCTGGTTATACATGTGCAATAACAGTTGATGGAGGTTACAATACATTAAAATCTGATTTATTTAGATTGAAAAGATTTAGCACAAATGATACTGATAATATAAATGAGTTGATAGTTAAATCAAGTGGACTTTGGTTTTACCTTAAATCTATGATAGGTAAAAAACAGAATTAAAAGTTGTTTATGAAAATATTATATGTAATTGAGTCATTAACTCATGGAGGTAAAGAAAGGAGATTAATTTCTTTGATAAAAGAATTAGTTCTACGTGAAAACGTTAGTATTGAAATAATTATCCTATCACAAGATATTCACTACAAAGAAATTTATGATTTTAATGTGAATGTTCACTTATTAAAAAGAAATATAAAAAAAGATATTAGAATTATTTCTAAATTCAATAAAATTGTAAAAAAGTTTAAGCCTGACCTAGTACATTGTTGGGACAATATAGCAGCAATACATTTTGGACCCATCTGTAAAATAAAAAGAATACCTTTTTTAAATTCGATGATATCAACAGCACCACCTGCGAATTTAGTTAAAACTTTTTCAAAAAGATACATTTCTACAGCACTTTCATATCCTTTTAGTGATGTTATTTTGGCCAATTGCAATGCAGGGTTAGAATCATTTAGAGTCCCTAAAAGTAAAGGAAAATGCATCTATAATGGCTTTGATTTTAATAGAAAAAAAATTAAGGAGTCAAAAGATACCATTAGAGATAAGTTTCAAATTTCAACAAAATATATTGCAGGAATGTCTGGAGGTTTTTATGATAGAAAAGATTATAAAACGTTTATTGATGCTGGTAAATTGATACTGAAAAATAGAAAAGATATTACTTTTGTTGCCATCGGTGATGGACCAAATTTAAATGCAATAAAAGAAAGAGTAGGAGTAGAGTATATGTCAAATTTTAGATTTGTTGGTAAACAAGTAGATGTTGATTCTATCGTAAATATTTTTGATATAGGTATATTGTCGAGCAATATGAAATGTCATGGTGAAGGTATTTCAAATTCTATTATGGAATATATGATATTTGAAAAACCTGTTGTGGCCACCAATGGTGGAGGGACTAGCGAGTTAGTTATCAATAATGAGACAGGTTTTTTGGTTGAAGAGGATAATGCAAATCACATGGCAGAAAAAATAGAGTTTTTATTGGCAAACCCAATAATTGCTTCTGAAATGGGGAGAAAAGGTAAAAAAAGAATAGAAAACCATTTTTCTATTGATGTTATGATTGAGAAATTTTTCCAACTCTATGAAGAAATTTTAAAAGGAAAATAATTTTCATTGATGCAAAAATAACTGCAATATTACACTTTCATTTGTTGATAACTAGATAATAAAAATTAATTTAATGAGAATAACTGCTTAAAAAAAAGTGATAATATTGTAAATATAAAAAATATTCAACCCATTTTTTGTGTTTCTTTTACAATTTGTTATTAAAATTAACGTTAATAACTCAGAAAAAGAGAAAGATAAACATCTACCGAAATTGCTTTAAAATGAAAAACGATTCTTATTTAAATACTTCAGGTTTATTAGATAAAGAAAATTTATTAAAAAATGAATTAATTGATCATAGAATAATGTCAAGATCTGATTTGGCAATTAAAAATCCTGATGTCATGACACAAACTTTTTTTACAGTATTCACACCCATTTATAATCGAAAACACACCATTCATAGAGTCTGGGAGAGTTTAATTAATCAGACCAATAAGAATTTTGAATGGATATTGATTGATAATGGTTCAGAAGATGACGTATTGCCATTGCTTGAAGAGTATAAATCAAAAGCAGATTTTCCTGTAAGAATTTACACACAAGAGAATAAAGGGAAGTACATAGCGTTTAATAGAGTTCTAGATTTAGCAGAAGGAGAATTGTTATTTCCCGCTGATTCAGATGATACATTTGAACCTAATTTGATTGAACGGATGAATGAAATCTGGGCAAAATATAAAGGAGATGACATTTCTGGTATAACTATGTTATGTAAAGACGAAGAAGGAGAAATTGTTGGTGAAAAATTTCCTTTTGAAGAAGGTGTTTCTACATATAAAGAAATCTTATATAAACATAAAGTTGGCGGAGAAAAATGGGGATGTATACGGGTTGATGTATTAAAAAAATATCCTTTTCCTACCAACTTTAATGTTAAATATTTCCCTGATGCTTATGTGTGGGATCAAATAGGCTTTAATCACAAGACTGTATTTGTAAATGAGCCATTAAGAACATATTTTCAAGATGCTGGTAACCAAATAATGAAAGAAAAAAATGTATCTGAAGACTTTATGAAAATGAAAAATTTTTACACTTTATGGAAAATAAATTTTGTTTTTCCAAAAGTAAAAAAATATCTTTCTTATAGCGAATACTATGAAATGTATGTCTTTCTTTGGATTTCAGCATTTAAAGGTAAAGTGTCAGTTCTACAAGTTATTCAAAAATTAGAAAGAACCAAAAGCAAAATAATAGCCTTACTGATATTAATACCTTCATACTTCATAAATGTATTTAATCTAAAATTAAATTTTCTTAGAAAAAAGAAGTACAAGTATCAAGTTTAATTTCACTCTTTCACCCATAAATTCATTTAACATTATATTAATATATTGTTAAATGAAAACACAATAGATTTTTTTAATGATATTTTTAATAGTATTTCTATTAAAGTGAATAAAATTATTTATGTAAATAATAATAATGATTTTACTTAAAAATAAAGAATTAGATAGAAGTAAGTGGGAAGAACTCCTTTCTAAAAGTAAGTTTTCAAGCCCATTTCAAACACTAGAATATTATAAGTTGTTTAATTCAGTAAATGAATACGCATCAGATGTTTTTGCTGTTGAGGAGAAAGAGGGTTATACATCTTTAATGGTTGTAACTTTACAACAAGAAGAAGGAATTAAAGGTTTTTTTTCTAAGCGTGGAATAATTTATGCGGGCCCTTTATTACTTAATTCTAAAGAAAAAAGCCTAGCTTTTTTACTTGAAAAAGTAAAGGAATATTATAAAAAAAAGTTAATCTTTCTAGAAATAAGAAACCATTTTGATTACACTAATTTAGATTCAGTTTTTAAAAACAATGGATATGTTTTTACAGAGCATTTAAATGTACAATTACCTATAGAAAATTTAGATATTGACACTGTTTTTTCAGGTATGAATTCTACTAGAAGAAGACAGATTAGACTTTCTTATAAACAAGGAGCTATAGCAAGAGAAGCTAAAGATGAAATAGAAGTTGAAGAATTATTCTCTATTTTGAAAAAAATGTATGACGAACACGTAAAGCTTCCTTTGTTGTCATATGATTTTTTTTTAAATCTTTATAGAAGTGCTATCGGTAAAGTTTTTGTAACTGTACATAACAACAAAATTATTGGAGGAGCATTTTGTGTTTATTATCCTAATACAACCATGAATACATTTTATTATACAGATATTAGAGGTTACCACAAGAAAATTTATCCGACTCATATTGCACTAAAAGAGGCAATTGATTTTGGAATTAAAAATAAATTGAAAATGGTAGATTTTATGGGGGCAGGAAAACCAAAAACAGAATATGGAGTTAGAGATTACAAAATGAGATTTGGTGGTAACTTAGTAGAAGACGGAAGATATACAATCATTTTTAAGCCCCTAATGTATAATTTTGGAGTTTTTGGTTTGAAAATATTATCAAAATTTAAGTAATACCAATTAAATTTCAAAAAAAATCAATGGAAATCTTATTTGATATAAATCATCCAGTAGATATTAATTTTTTTAAAAATTCTATGCTAACGCTTAAAGCTGAAGGGCATAATATTAATATCATTTATCGTGATCGAGGTAAATTAGAAAAAATATTAAGATATGAACTTGATATGTTTCCTATACAGGAAATTGGTAAGCATGAAAAAGGTGGTTTTTTTAGAAAAATTGTCGCACAACTCAAAAGAGATAGACGAATAATATCTTTTATCAAGAAAAATAAGATCGATTTGGTTGTATGTTTTGGTGCTACTTCTGCAATATCCTCTTGGTTTTGCCGCAAACCTTATTTAGCATTTGATGATGATTTTGAATATAAAATTCCTTTTTATCATGCCAATTGGTTTTCTACCAAACATATTTATCCAGACATGATAGATTATTCAAATTCTAAAACAGTTAAATATCATGGATTTAAAGAATTGGCATATTTGCATCCAAAATATTTGAATGTGTCCAATGAAATTTTAAATTCATATTCAGTAAAACCAAATAATTATGTATTTAGTAGAGAAATTTCTAACGTAAGCTTGAATTATAAAAATAGTAATATAATTTTAGATCAACTCATTGAAATTATTCAAAAAAAGGGACTAACACTTTTAATTTCATTAGAAAATAAGGAAATGCATCAATTTTATTTAGATAAGGGTTGTGTAGTTTTAGAAGAGCCAGTTGCAGACATTTATTCTTTAATGTATTATTCTCTTTTTGCAATTTCTTCTGGAGATACGGTAGCAAGAGAAACAGCTTTATTAGGTATACCAACAATATATACGGGAGGAAGAGAGATGGTTGTAAACAAAGATCTAGTCAAAGCTGGGTCGATGTTTGAATTAACTGATGTAAAAAAAATTGTAGAATTGATTGAAAATATTACCATAGAAAAAAAACAAGATATTCAAAATAATGTATTAAATCTTGTTGAGAATGAATGGGATGATACAACAAAAGTAATTTTAAATCAAATAAATGCCTTTAAGTAACCACCAAAATGTAGTTTTTATTGAAAATGAAGATGTAAATAGGGACTCTTCTGGTGGTGTAATGAGTTACATTATAAATCTATCTTCCTATTTTCAGAGTCAAGGTTCTACAACAATACTGATTGGTAGTGGTAAGACCAGAGTTGGAGATAAGTTAATTGGTAAGTTTTCAAAATATTTTTCTATAGCTGAAAACCCAGCAGTAAATAATCTAAAATTTTTAGTCAAACTTTTTAAGACCAATCAGTTAAAAAATATAAATAAAAATGATATTATTCATGTTCAACGTTCAGAAATGGTAATACCATTAGCCATAAGAAAGCGAAATAGAATTATTTGTACACTCCATGGTGGACAAGATCTTGCTGTCTTAAAGAAAAAAGGAAGAATAATGGCTTTTTTTTACTCAATCTTGCAATACATTTCCTTTGTTTTGGTTGATCAATTAATTGTAGTAGATAAAAAAAACTACAAAAGGTATATTCAAAAATACCCATGGATTAAAAAGAAAATTAATTTAATTCCAATTTCAGTTGATATTAATAAATATTATCCACAAAACAAATTAGAATGTAGATCAAAATTTAATTTTTCACTTGAAACTAAAATTTTATTATTCATAGGTAGGCTAGAATATGAAAAAAATGTTGAATTTATAATAAATAGTTTTAGTAAAATTAAAAATGATAATTATAAATTAGTCATTGTAGGAACGGGCTCATTAGAAAAAAAATTAAAAAAACAGGCTAGTTTGCTTAATTGCGATATTGATTTTTTAGGCGAAATAAATAATACCTTAATACCTGCTTTGCTAAATAGTTCAGATTTACTTTTGTTAACTTCTTTTTTTGAAGGGAGTCCGACTGTAGTAAAGGAATCGTTATGCTGTAATGTACCTGTAGTTTCAACTGATGTTGGTGATGTTAAAGAAGTACTTAATTTGGTTGATGGCGGAGAAATTATTGAATATACTGCTGGAAGTTTTGTTACCGCAGTAGATAAAATATTAAGTAAAGAAAAATGGAATATTAATGAAGCTCCAAGATTATTTAGTCATACTTTAATGGGTAAAAAAACGTTAACAATTTATAATCAATTATAAAAAGAAAGCTGTGAATTATATTTACATTGCAGGACCAGATGGAATAGGTAAAACAACGTATTTACTCAACATTGAAAATGAATTAATAAATAAAAAAAAGCTGACCAAACATATTTGGATTAGATCTCCTAAGATAACCTCTAAACCTTTAATGGCTTATTGTCGTTTGGTTGGTTTGACAAAAAGAGAAACTATTGATGAAATTGCTTATAGTACACATGAATTTCACAAATCAAAATTTGTTTCTTGGTTATTTCCAAAATTACAATTGATAGATTTTAAAATTAAATGGTATTTAGAAAGGAAAAAGATAAAAGAAAACGAGATTGTTTTATTTGATAGATTTAGCTTAGATACGTTGGCAGATTTAATGGTTGATACACATATATTTGATTTACATAAAACAAGTATTGGTAAATCATTTATAAAAATGCTACCCAAAAATATAAAAATTATAATTTTACATGTTGAAGAAAATGTGATAAGAAGTAGAAAAAAAGATACAGTTCACGATAAAAAATTAGCTTTAAAAATAAAAGTTTATAAAATTTTGAGTCAGGATATGGGGTTAAAAGTAATTGATAATAATAGAGAACTAGAAATAGTTAAAAATGATATAAATAATTATTTAAATGAGTAATTTAAAAGATTCAATTTTAGGAAATAAATATTTTAGTTGGTTGCAAATTTTTACAAATTGGCTTATGCAAGGAATCATGCATGCAGATAAGTCAGAAAAAGCATATAAAATACTTTTTACAGTTTTTTTCTGGATATTTTTTTTCAGTATCCTATTTTTCGTTTTAGAGTTGCCCTTGTATATAAGTCTGTTTTTAGGTTTTATAATAGCACATACCATAAATTGGTTTGTAAATTGTAATTTTTATGTATTATTTGTGCATAGAATGAAATGGTTTAAAACAACAAAACCTGACTTGTTTAATCAATTATATGCAATTCAAAGTAGATTGGAAAATTTATCTAACAAAGATTGGGTATTATATAGTGTTTCTCATGGAGGTATATGTAAAGGAACCCTTAATAAACATTCTGACATTGATGTGTCACTTATAAGAAAACCTGGGTTTAAAAATTTAATATCAGCAATAATTTTCTATGTTAAAGAAAAAAAATATTCTGATTTTAAAGGCGTTCCTTTAGATATTTTTATTTGTGATACACCCGAAAATTGTATAGAAAGATCAAAAAGACAAAAGAACCCAATTGTTTTGTTTGACCCTAATGATGAAGTAGATAATTATTATCTTGATAAGTTAAAAATTAGTATTGCAGAAGCTCAGGTGTTAAACGGAGAAAGTCCTTCTAAAAACAGTTAAATATATTGAAAAAAGTACTATTTATATCTGAATATCTCAACCCTCCATACGATGAGGGGATTAAGAAAACAGTCTATAATTTATTTTTAGATTTAGATAAAAACTATGAATTACAAGTCATTTGTCGAAACGGATTTGAAAAAGAAAACATCCATATTGTAAATACAAACCCTTTATTTTTATCTAAAGAGGTTAAGTCATTGATTAGAAATTTTAATCCAGAATCAATAGTTTACTTACCTTTTCAGTCTAGTACTTTTGCAAGTTATTTGAGACTAAAAGTATTTAGTTTTTTTACAAAAAAAACGAATCTTATATTTATCGCATTACAGCCAAAACCTGTGAAGTCATGGCAAAAAATCATTATAAAGATGATAAAACCTAAGGTTGCATTTACACCTTCACCTGCTTTGCATGAATATTGGAATAGTATAAGTGTTAAAAATGAATTAATACCATTATTGACAGATTTATCAATTTTTAAACCATTAGCAAGTCAAGAAGAAAAGAATTTACTAAGGTTAAAGTACAAACTTCCTAAAGAAACTTTCATTATTACTCATATGGGACATTTGAATGAAGGAAGAAATTTAAAAACATTAATTCCATTACAAAAAGAGGGGATACAAGTGGTAATTGTTGGTAGTAGCTCTACACCTATAGATGCTCGTGGTCAAGAAACATTAAAAGATACATTACTTAACTCTGGAATTATAATTATTGATAGATATATAGAAAATATTGAAGAAATTTATCAATTAAGTGATTTGTATATATTTCCGATTGTTAAGAAAAACAGCTCTATAGGTATGCCTTTATCGGTTTTAGAAGCTAGAGCTTGTGGTGTAGCTGTATTAACTTCAAATTATGGCAGCCTTAATTATTACTTAGGTAATGATTATGGAGGAATTTTCTATTCAGACCCAGAAAAGTTTCTAAAAAAATTAGAAATAATAAAATTCGAATTGAATAAAGACTTAGATAAGACTAAAGTGTCTGAGTTAAATGACAAATTTTTCTCATCAATTCATAAACAAATTAATAAATAATAAATGGACTTTACTTTAAAAAAATATAAAGAATTAATCGAGACCTTAATAGAAAAAAACTATGCTGTTCAAACTTTCGAAGAATTTATTAGAAACCCAAAAGATAAAGTAGTTGTTTTAAGACATGATGTAGATAGAAGATCTATCAATGCAACCTGGTTAGCTAAAATTGAGCACTCTTTGAATGTCAAAGGAAGTTATTATTTTAGAATTGTACCTGAAAGTAATGACCAAAATGTGATTAAAGAAGTTGTATCATTAGGACATGAGTTAGGTTATCATTATGAAGATTTGGGTATGGCTAAAGGTGATTTCGAGAAAGCCTATGAAAATTATCAAAAAAATTTAAAATATTTTCGTTCTTTTTATCCAATTACAACAGTATGCATGCATGGAAGTCCTGAAAATAGTATTGATAATCGCCAAATATGGGAAAAATATAATTACAAAGAAAACGGAATTATAGCAGAACCCTATTTTGATGTTGATTATGATGAAGTTTTTTATATAACAGATACTGGAAGGGCTTGGAATAAAAAAAGTGTTATTTTAAGAGATAAGGTAAAAACCAAATTTGATATTCCCGTTAAGAGTATTGATCATATGATGGAAATGATTAAGCAAGATAAATTACCAAATAAGCTAATTATTAGTACGCACCCACACAGATGGTTTGATGTTGGAGGATTATGGTTTGTTGAGCTGGTGATGCAAAATATTAAAAATGTAGTTAAGGCTATGCTAGTGAAATATAGAAAATAAGATGAATAAATATTGTTTATTATCAAATGATGTAGAAACGACATCTATTTGGCATAATTCTTTAAGAGATGAAACTGGTTATAAGGTTTTTAAAGAAGGTATGCCATTACTTTTAGATTTATACGAAAAGTATAATATCAAATCAACTTTTTATTTCACAGGATATATTGCAAAATTATATCCTGAAATTGTTAAAATGGTTGTTCCTTATGGACATGAAGTAGGGAGCCATGGTTTATCTCATACAAAAGAAAATGGGTTTGATGTAATGCCTTTACAAAAACAAATAAACCATTTAAAAGAATCAAAAGATATTATTGAAGATATTATTGGAGAAGAAATTATTTCATTTAGAGCTCCAGCACTTAGAGTAAATAATGATACTGCAATTGCATTGGCAAAAGCGAATTATAAAATTGACAGTTCAGTGGCTTCTCAACGATTCGATATGTTCATGTCTTTTGGTGGATTAAAAAAGTTGAATTGGCTAACTGCCCCTAGATTGCCTTATCGCACTAGTGAAGGTTCTCTTTTTAAGAAAGGAGATGGTCAAATTATTGAAGTGCCATTAACGGCTTCAATTTTACCGTATTTGAGTACAACTATGCGAATATTTCCAACACTAACAGCAATTCAGCGTAGAGTAATGGCTTTTGAATCTTCAATTACAGGGAAGCCTATCGTTTTTGATACACATCCTAATGAGTTTATTGATGAAAGTGATGAAATTAGACAGATTAATAAAAGATCTAAAAATTTTGTTGCAGCATTTTTACAAGATACTTTGAGGTCAAAGCTTAAAGTTAAGAATTTAGGAATCAAAGGTGTCAAAATATACGAAAGAGAGATTAAGTACTTTGATAAACATGAATTTGAATTTTGTACCATAAAAGAGTTCTGTAAACAAAAAGGGTTATTAAAATGAGAATATATATTATAACAATGGATGATCCTATCCAAACCTATGATTTCATCAAAGAGATTATTGATGTAAAAGAAGATGAAATTGTAGGACTAGCAATACCAAAAGGGAATAGATTAACACTATCTAAAGGGAAGTCCAAATATACTTATGTTCTTTCATTATTACTAATCATGGGACCATGGCATTTTTTTAAAACTTCACTTAAAACAGTATTTCATAAAATAAAAAAGAAATTATTTGTTTTAGGAATTTCAAAAGATCCATCTATAGCAGCATATGCAGAATCTAAAGGTATTCCAACATTGTCAATAACGACTCCGAATAGCAAAAAATTCAGAACACATTTAGAAACTCTTAATTTAGACATTATTATCAATCAGAGTCAAAATATTGTAAAGAAAGAATTACTAAGTATTCCAAAAATAGGTGTGTTAAATAGGCATAATGCTTTATTACCAAAAAATAGAGGTCGATTAACACCATTTTGGGTAGCTTTAAATGGAGAAAAAGAAACGGGTGTATCAATACATTTTGTAGAAGAAGGTATTGACTCTGGAGACATTATAGTGCAAAAGAAGTATAAAGTCAAAAATAGAGATAATTTTAATTCAATTGTTAAGAAGAATTATACTATTGCAGCAAAAGCAATGATTGAAGCTATAAATATTTTAGAAAGAAAGGAGTTTAATTATATTTCAAATGATGATGATTTGGCGACATACAATACAACTCCAAGCTTAAATGAGGCATTTCAATATAGAATGAAACGAATAAAATCTTTATTTTCTTGATTAAGAATAGTAGTCCAAGCAACCATTCCTTTTTATATGAATTAAAATAATCTTCAATAAAAACATTAAAGCACTTTAAATCAAAGGATTACTTTTATATATAATTTTTGCAAATAATTTGCGTTATAGTAAATAATATATTATATTTGCAAAGCTATTAAAAAAGAAACACCCCTAAAGAATGATACTTACAACTTATAAGTATATAAAAAAGAAGAATACAAATTTTTCAGTTTTATTTCAAAAACTAGAGAAAGGTATTTCTTTTATTCTTTTCAATATAGTTTATTTTTCTTTCAACTATTTATCTTTAACTAAACCTAAATTGATTAATGTCATTGGTATTCATCCATATGATTTTGATTATTATTTAAAAGATAAAGTTTAATTAAAATATTGCTATGATTTCAAACTCCCCAAAAAAGAAAATAGAATTTAAGGATTATTTCAAATTAAAAAATGAAGATAGTCTTGAAGAATTTTTGCAGTCTGTAGCAATAGCTGGGCCAGTAGAAAAGCAAAAAAACACCAAGCTTAAACCTCGTATCCTAAATTTTAAAAAATCAGCTGATTTTTCTTCACTTGAAAGAATCAAAATAGTAGTTGATGGATTAGTAGGCGTTAATAGTGAAAAAGAAATTTGTAAAAAAGAGGGTATTTCAATTAAAATGTATTCTATTTGGAAAGAAGAATTTTTAGATGCATTTAATAAATATTCAGAAATTGAAATATTACAAAGAGCATTAAACTCTAATAATAAGGAAACAATTGTTGATGGAATTGGTTTAGAAGCTTATAGCTTCTTTAAGAAGTTTATTGATATTTCTTCTATAAAGAATTTAGTAATTCCACAAAATAAAACTCTTTCTGCTTATAATGATATTGATGGTGTTGAAAATGTTATTTTACTTAATAAAATAAATAATTTTAGACAAATTAATAAACAATTCGAAGAGGTTAATGCTAAGTTACCTATAGGAGGTATTCTTTTAGGAAGTTTTGAAACTTTTACAGCTATAGCCCAAAAGAACCCTATATATAAAATTCCTGTCTTAAAACATTTATATTTTGGTTTTGAGTTTTTATTCAAAAGAGTATTTCCAAAATTACCAATTTTAAAGAAACTATATTTTTTCTCTACGAAAGGTAAAAATAGATTTCTTTCTAAAGCGGAGTCTTTAGGTAGATTAGTTTCTTGTGGTTTTGATATTATTGATGTAAAAGAAATTGATGGTATAAACTATTTTGTTGTTGAAAAAGTAAAAGAACCGGCTTTTAATATGAATCCTAGTTATGGTCCATTATTTAAAATGAATCGTGTAGGTAAAAATGGTAAAATTATAGGTGTATATAAATTAAGAACCATGCACCCATATTCAGAATATTTACAAGATTATGTTTTGAAATTAAACGGTTATGCAGAGTCGGGAAAACCTGCTGATGATTTTAGAATAGTACCTTGGGGTAAATTTATGCGTCGATATTGGTTTGACGAATTGCCACAGTTAATTAATGTATTAAAAGGAGAATTGAAATTAGTAGGTGTTAGACCAGTTTCTGAACGCTATTTTCAAGATATCCCTAAAGA
>Ga0209633_10001008_pt1 | contig 30529 bp, 28 predicted proteins | sample Cruoilmetagenom1_FD_187290 | JGI IMG/M metagenome (GOLD analysis project Ga0209633, IMG submission 187290) | Oil polluted marine microbial communities from Coal Oil Point, Santa Barbara, California, USA - Sample 1 (SPAdes) (version 2) | ecosystem: Environmental > Aquatic > Marine > Oil seeps ... | reverse complement strand
ATTTTGAAATGATTCATAATCCTGGAGTTAACGCCGATCTTCAGGCAAACGGGATAGAGTTTATTTGGGACTCAATGGGTAATCAAATTATTGATTGGAAAGAGGTGACTTCTAACGACATTGTAATAATTCCTGCCTTTGGAGCTACTCTTGAGACTGAAGAAATTTTACGGCAGCGAAAAATTGATACTTTAAAATACAATACTACCTGCCCTTTTGTTGAAAAGGTGTGGAAAAAATCTCACTCTTTAGGAACTGAAGATTATACAGTAATTATTCATGGCAAAGCTAAACACGAAGAAACAAAAGCAACATTTTCTCATGCCAAGGATGGATCACCAAGTATTATTGTAAGAGATATAAACGAGACAAAATTTCTTGCTAAAATTATTTTAGGAGAAATAAATAAGGAAGAGTTTTACAAATTTTTTGAAGGTAAATATTCTGAAGGTTTTAATGTTGATAAAGACCTGGATAAAATTGGAGTTGTAAATCAAACAACAATGTTGGCTTCTGAAACACAAGAAATAGCGAACTGTATAAAAGAGGCAATGGTAGTGAAGTATGGCCATAATGATGTCGATACTCATTTTGCCGATACTAGGGATACCTTGTGTTATGCCACTAATGATAATCAACAAGCAACTATGGAGTTATTAAAGGAAGATGTCGATTTTGCAATTGTTGTAGGGGGATATAATAGTTCTAACACTTCACATATAGTTGAATTACTTGAAGAAAAATTTAACACATTTTTTATATCGGATAAATCAAAAATAATTTCCGAAAACAAGATTCAACATTTTAATACAACAGCTAAAATTGAAACTATAACTGATAATTTCATTCCGCAAAAAGATTTTGTTAAAATTATTATTACAAGTGGAGCATCATGTCCGGACTCGGTTGTAGAGGGAGTTATGTTAAAATTACTTTCCTATTTTAAAATTCAATTCGATATTGAAACAGTTGTTAGCAGGCTTTAACAAAAAAAAGACCCAACCAAGTAATGATTGAGTCCCATTTTTATTCAATAAAATCAGTATTCTAAGCAAACACTTTACTTTTCTTTAATTTTTTAACTAATAGATAATAGAAAATAATTCTATATTTATTTCTGTTTTTTGCGCCCATATCTGAACAAACTTCTTTAATTTTTTCTTCTAACTTCGGAGTATCAGCAACGCCTAATTTTTTAACACAAAAATTCTTTTTAATTCTTTCAAGTTCTTTAGGATCTGAACAAGCAACTTTTTCTGCATCTTTTTTATATAGGGAAGGCCCTAGTGATTTCCCAATAGCAGTCAATAGTTTAGCATCAACTTTTTTCATTCCTAGTTTACCTTTCATTTCGCCGGTCATTTTTTCAATTATACCGTCTAATTTACCCATTTGTGTTCCTCTTGTTTAATTAAAGATTGGAGCAATAAATTAATATAATTTTATATAAATTCAAAATCAAATGAACTATTTACTCTTAATTCAATCTTTAACTAATCCCAATCAAGGTATTCGTCTTCCTCAAGCAGCTCTTGTACTCTTCTTTCAATAATCTGATTTTTATTTTTCTGTCTAACTTCTAATGACTTTTGTAATTCGACTAATTCTTTTTGTAAAATTTCAACCTCTTCTTGTCTTCTTTCTTCTTTTTGTACAAAGAGCTTGTTGAGTTCAGTACGTAGCTGTTCTCTTATACTTCTTTTTTCAGATTGTTTAGCACTTACATATTTTGCTGCAAGAGCTTCGGCCTTTATTTCTGCTTCAAATATTTTCCTTTCCCTTTCATGACTAACTTTTTCATGTCTGGAAATAAAAGGCATACGCATATGTTTATATTGTGACTCTCTTAAAAAGTCAATATATTTTTCTTTATCTACTTTTTTAATAATTCTTAAATCTTTCCTTAAATCCGCCTTAAGATTTTTTAATAATTCATTTTCATCTTTTTCACTCATTTCCAGGATATGTTGAAACTCCCAATGACTACTTTCTTCCGGTTCAGGAGGCTCAGGTGCTTCAATCTCCTCTTGCGCAAATAGGGTTTGCGAAAAAACCAAAAACATTATTAGCATGATATACTTACTTATTTCTTTCATAGCAACCTCGGCTTATAAATTTTTATTATTTATTTCTTTTTTAAGTGCTTTAATATTATCATTTATATTATTGATATTTTTTTCAACGCTCGATGTTGACTGGTTATATCTATAGTACTTTCTATACTCATCATCTTTTGTAACTTTAAGCAAATTGCCTACCTTTCCAATTTGCTCATCTACAAAATCGGCATCCCAGTCTAATAATTCTTCATTAATTGTTTGTGTCATTTTAACAACCGGATTATTTCTATTTGAAACAATTGATATTACTATTGCCGCAATTACAAGAGCACTGGCAAATGCCATTTTACCAAATGCTAATTCGGATTCTCCCGATAAGAGAGTTTGAATAAAATTTTTAATTTTTGCAAAAAATGTGTTTTTACTTAAAGCTGAATCAATCATTTTATCAAATTTTTCTGAAGATAATTCTATTTCTTCAGAATCTTTGTACAAATTTGAAATAGAACGATAATAATTTATTAACTTTTTAAGTTCAGGTATTTCAATAAGTTTTTTATTCCAAAACTCCATTTTTTGTTTTGGTAAATCATTATCAAGAAATAACCAAACTTCTTTTTCAAATTCTTTAAATAACTGATCTTTTTCTTGGTTCATTTTCTTTTTCAATTTGTTTTTTAATTTTTTTTATAGCATAGTGCATATGGCTAGTAATAGTATTCAAAGGTTCATTCATAATTTCTGCAATTTCCCTAAAAGTTAATTCTCCATTTTGTCTTAAGAGAAAAACTGATTTTTGTTTCTCCGATAAATCATTTACAGACTTATTTATTATTTCAATTGATTCTTTTTTAACATATTCATCATCCGGCCTTTCCGAAATATTACCATTTTCTATTTCATCTATAGTTGTAAATATTCTACTGCTTTTTCTCATTCTTAAGTCATCCATTGCTACATTATGTGCTACTGTAAAAAGCCAAGAAGAAAATTTTTTCCTATCGTCATATTTTTTTAATCCCTTCCAAACCTTTATTAATGTTAATTGAAATAATTCTTCAGCTACATCTTGCGAATTTGAAAATCGCCATAAGTAACCAAATAGTTTATTTTTATAATTATTCATTAATCGCCGATAAGCATCTCCATCACCGGCTTTACATTTGTTAATTAAAAGATTTTCCAGCATTGCCTTTTAGTTCCTCTATTAGGTAAACGAACAATTAGGAATTTTATTGTATTAATATATTTTTTTATTGGGAATAATTACAAAACTACCGAAATCTTGCAAATATCCGGTAGTTTCAAAGGGATTAAATAATATTTGAAGGTCTATTTTTGATTTTCAATTTGTCGAAATTTATAGGTATGTGTGCTTTTACCAAAAGGAATGTACATTTTTATGTATTTAGCTTCTTCAATTATCGGGATATAAAAAATACCGCTTATTTCTTCCTCGTTATCTATTTCAGTTATTCTCAATACATCATTTTTCCAATAAGACTTAAGACTCTTTAGTTCATCCATATCATTTTTATATGATACTTCCTCGCTGATTTGGTTACCTGTAAAAATCAAAACATTTTCGGCCACTTCTCCAGCATCATCCTCATCCTCATCCTCATCCGAGAGATCGGCAATAGTATCAAATAACGAAAATACAATATTTAATCCCGTTGTCAAATCGTGAGAATCTTCTCTTTCCTCTATATCCCCACTAATCTGATGAATTTGTTCTTCAGGATTCATTGCATAAATTTTTTCTCCAATAATTCGTTCTTTATTCTCATCATATACTTTAATATATACTTGACCAGGGTCAACAAGAATTTTTTCGTTACTTTTATTATGGGCGAATAAATAAAAAACAAACTCCTCTCCGGTCTGTTCTTCAAAAGAAATTGAGGAGTAAACATTTTCGTCTTCCTTCTCAATAATTTTTCTTCCCATTTCTAAATCTGATTCTTCATCAGGGGTTAGTGTATAAAATACTGAGGAGCAATTTGTTAAAAGTAAAAAAAGTGTGGCAAAAGTAAAATATGTAAATAGTGTTTTCATTTTGATATCTAATATTGATTAATAAATAATTTATAGCTAGTAAATCAATTTGAATGCCATTAATAATATTCAATTTGAATTTGTTTGAGGGTAGAATTACTTAAAAGTGTTCACTTTTTAGTAAAATTTGTTTAATTAATTGAGCAGAGATTAAGATTTAACTTTTAAAACAAACGGAATAGTTGCCAATCCCATTAAAGAACTAACTATATATGTAGATTCCAAACTTATATAGTCTGCAGAATATCCGATTAATGCCACAGCTAGTGCGCTTGTAATAAAATTGATTGTCATAAAAATTCCATTTAAAAATGTAGGAAACACAGTTTTGGATTCGTTTACTATTGCCAAAAGTACAGGAGTAAATGAAAACAGAAAAAATCCTAGCAAAAGAATAAGTATGAATGATATGATTCCTGAGGTAAATACAAAAAGAAACAATAATACTGGATTGATTATTGCCGAAAAGAGCAGAATTTTTCTTCTTCCAATTTTATCGGAAACGGAACCTGAAAAAAAAGTACCTCCCGCCCCGGCTAACTGAAAAATGGATAGAGCGCCACCAGCGTACCATAAACTTTCACCCTGATTTGTTAAGTAGACTGTTAAAAAAGTTGTAAGCGTACCTTTAATTACCGAAGTGAAAAATAGAATACCTAGTACCATAATAAATAATGAACGAAATTCTTTTAGTACTTTGTAAATTTTTTTTGATTCATGATTTTCGACCAATTTAGGTAGATCAAGATTCCTAAATTTAAAATAAAGAATGAGAGAGGCTGTTAATCCGAAAGGAATAAGTTTGTAAATGCCTTCCAAACCCCACAAAGATATTCCACCCAGTACAACCAATGGTCCTACACTCCGAGCAAGTTCTCCACCGAGCATAAAAAAGCTCATCCCTTTACCAATTCTTTCTCCAGCTATTTGTTTGATCATTACAGGGGCCGGAACATGAAACATAGATGCGGCTATTCCCATAACTAATAATAGCACTGCTAAAATAGAGTACGTAGGCGCAATACCTAATAGACTCATTACAACTACTGTAATTGCAGGAGAAAAAATCACCAACAGCTTAACACCAACTTTATCCGCCATTATTCCAACAATGGGATTTAATAAAGAAGGAATTCGTTGGAAGATAGTAAGTAAACCCGCCTGAGTATAAGTTAGACTAAATTTTTCAATCAGCAGTGGAAGTATTGGAGCAAGAAATGATGAATATACATCATGAATAAAATGAGTAATTGAAATTATTAGAACATTTCCGGTTTGAAATTTTTTATTAGTCATACTTAGGAATAATTATTAAATGAATGGATGAATAAGAGGGATAATTATTTTAATCCGTATTTCTTTCTATACTTATAAATATGATACGCTGCTAATCCAGCAGTAGCGGCTGCACTTGCATAGCCCAATATATCACTAATAGCACCAAGATGATATTTGTTTTGACCTTTTCTATAAATAGAAAACGTTTTTCTCATATTACCTTTAATTTTATCCATCGTAACATAATTCAGTTTATCGATGTTTGCATTATTTTCTTGTAAAAATTCGTTTTCAAATGGACTAGCAAAAGGATCGTGAGTAATACCAAGCGTATAAAAAGGTAAAGTCCCTTTAAGGTTTTCATCCAGTAATATCTGATATTTTTGTTCAAGTCTTAAAACCTCTAGATTAATTTCTTTTTGCCCAATATTTTCTTGAGCAATTATTAGCTGAACAAATGAATACAATATAAATAGTATTTTATTCATCATAACTACTAACCCATTTCCTTAATAACTTTAAAAACTTTGAAGGTAATTATCTTCTAAAACTCAAACAAGTTATTATTCCTATTAATATCAGGAATATATTTATTACCTAGAATAACCATTTTTAATTTTTTATTAGTATTAAGATTGATATCTACAAAATTGTTATCATTTTTCCAAATTCTTGAACTTTTAGAAATCGTTTCAACGGTACCGTCTTCAAACTCTAAAGTTAATTTTATTCTTGTTGGAATATTTCCCAACTTTCTTATTCCAATCAATATATTTTTCTCAGTAACATCTACACTTTTTATTTCTAAATCTGGATAGCCATATTCATAAAACCACGGTTTCCAAAACCAACTTAATTCTTCATTTGCTATGTTATTAAATGTGAAAAAAAAGTCATGGGGGGTTGGGCGTTTTCCATTCCACAATTCTACATATTCAAGTAATGCTTTTTTAAAAAGTTTTGCTCCTAATAAATCTCTTAGTTCATAATACGCGGCGGCAGGTCTATCATAAAATCCTAACCTTACAGAACCAGTTTTATAGCTATAAGAAGGTATTACCAGAGGTAAATCCGTTTCTTTACCTGCACCACGTTCATAAGCTTCAATTCTTCTTTTTCTGTAATCATAATTCACATCAATTTTATTTACTAAAGTGGTTGGTAGAAATGCGGCCCAACCTTCATCCATCCAGGCATATTTTCTTTCATTAGTACCTACAATAAAAGGGAAATAATTATGTGAAATTTCATGAAAAATTAATCCGACATGTTGCCCTAGAACATAAGGAGAACCATTATTTGCTATCATCGGACTCTCCATTCCCCCTCCATAATTACCATTGCAATATGAAGTTACATGCGAGTATGGATATGGAAATCCCGGTAATTCGTTCGACAAATAATCAATAGTGGACCTTGAATATTGCGCAGCTTTATTATAATGAATTGTACCATCTTTATAGATTACATCTGTTAAAACTCTTCTTCCGGTATTTTTGTCAACAATTGTACTAGCGCCATCCCAATTAAAACTTCTACTTGTTGCAAATGAAAAATCAGTAACATTATTAGCAATAAAATGCCATTGATTACAATCATTCTCTGCTGTTACAATTCCCTTATTATAGTCTGATGGTTCAATAATTTTGATAGTTGAATCAGATTTTTTTGCTGCTAGATATTTTTCGTAAATATCTTCTCTTAAAACATTTTTCCCATTTTGTAAATCTCCTGTTGCCCAAACAACCATTCCTTCCGGTACTTTAATATTTACATCATAGTTAGAAAAATCATTATAAAACTCAACTGTCCCGCTATAATTAATCTGATCCCAGCCATCAATATCATCATAAACAGCAATTTGTGGATACCAATAAGCTATATAAAAATTACCATCTCTATAATTGCCCATTCGTAATCTAAGAATTTTCTGTATTTCAAATTCCCAACCTATTTTAATCTCGGTTGAGCTATTCGGTACTATTTTATTTGGTGTTTTTACAAATAAGTTTGTTGATTCTATTTTAATATTTCTATTATTGGATGATAAATCTAAAGTATCATCATTAATAATCAAGTATTCGATTTTTACACCGTCATTAAATCCGTCTTCACCCACATACCAATCTCGTACAGAACTTTTTTTAGAAATATTCTGATAAAGCCTTATTACTATATTGTTTAATGTATCGGGGCTATTATTAAAATATGTTATCGTCTCATCACCAACTAAATAACTACTATCCGGAAGCAATTCCGCACTAATTTTATAATCAGATCTATTCTGCCAGTATTGTTTGCCAGGATTACCCTCAAAAGACCTTGTCTCTTTTTCAATGGCATTTTTAAAATTGTGAGGAATAAATAATTCAGAAGTTTGTCCTGAAAGAAAACCATGACAAAATATTAATGTGAATAATAAACCTTTCTTCATTTTACGAATCCCGGGATTGTTCAATTGTGGAATAATTAATTGTTAGGTACCTGAAGTTTATGATCGAGGTTGGAGATTTTTAATGCAAGATTGTAAACCAAGTCGGTCATTTTTAACAGTTTAGAAAAATTAATTTTCTCAACCGTATCTGTCGGCTTATGGTAATCTTTTTTCATATCATCATAAAAAAAGACTATTGGAATTCCTTTATTAACATAATGAATATGATCACTTCTATAATAAAGTTTTTCAGGATCATTAGGTTTGTCAAATGTATAATCCAGAACAAAATTGGATGTATACGAATTTACTTCTTCAACTAATTTCCCTAACTCCTCACTTATTTTACTTGCTCCAATACAATAAATCGAATCTTCACTTCGTCTTCCAATCATATCAATATTCATGTGAACAATTGTTTCATTTACAAATTCGGAATTATTTACTAAATATTTTGCTCCTTTCAATCCTTTTTCTTCTGCTGCGTGAAAAATTACTACAACCGGTCTATCATTTTTAGTATTTAATGAAAGTTTTCGTGCTACTTCCAACACTGTTACAATACCGGAACCATTATCATCAGCTCCATTGTATATTTCTCCATTTTTAATTCCTTCATGATCATAATGGGCTCCTATGGTTAAATATTCTCTTTCCAAGTTTTCTTTATTGCCTTTAATTATTCCGATAACATTCCTAGATAGTTTTTTTTCAACAACAAATTCATATTTAAGATTCACTTTAGTATTTAATGTAAAGGATTTCTGAACAACTTCACTATCATTTAACAGATCATTAAAACTAAATTCTTCTTTTAGTAATAATTTTTTTGCGGAATTCTCATTCAATATTAAAATTGGAATGCTTTGGGAGTTTTGAGATGTGTTTACTTCGTCTTCCAGTCTGAATGATTTTAAATTCGACCATTTTTGAAAATATTTCCAGTAATTATTAATTTCATCATTTGGTAATACAATTATTCCAGATGCACCGTTTGATTGAGCTAACTTAGCCTTATCAGAATATTTACCGTACTTGGTAATTATACCTTTGGATAATACTTCCTTCCCATCAATTGTAGGAGTACCATTAATAAGTAAAACAACTTTACCTTCTACATTTAAGTCCCTATAACTATCATAATTATCAGCTTCAGAAGTAATTCCATAACCTACATAAACAATTTCAAACTCCTTGTTTGCGTAATCATTACCAGGCCAAGAACGGGAACTAAAGAAGACTTCATTTCCATGTATATATTCTTCTTGAAGGCCATCTTTTCCTAAAAAAGATACTTTACTATTTTCATCATACCTGCTAACAATCATGTTAAAATCTTGATAATAACTTCCGCTATCTCCAAATGGCAATACACCATATTTTTCCAATTCCTCGGAAATAAATAATGCTGCTATTTTTTCTCCTCTAGAAGTAGCTTCCCTTCCTTCAAGTTCATCTGAAGCTAAAAATTCCAGGTTGGATTTTAAATAAGTATACGAAGTATTTTTTATTGATAGTGCAGGTTGCGAAAAAGATTGAGCGGACAAAAATATGATAAAAAAAATACTGTATCTTGACTTCAATAAACTTCTCTCCATACCATATAAAAACAATCCAATTTAATGAATAACCTCATCTAAAGACCTAAGGCCTCTTTTAAGAATAAGTTCATTGGTTTAGCAGCATGATAAAATTTCATAAGATTTGATGGCAAGTTTTTGCTCAAAATCTTATTGGGCTCTAATTCGGAAAAGTAATAAAATTGTTTATTTGCAATAAGCGGCTGAGAAGATAATATTTCGTTAAACTTTTTAGGTATACGTTTATTTTGTTCTCCTCTTACTGATCCAAAATATTTTTTGAATGTTTTATTCTTAAGTAAAGTATTAAATTCATCTAAGTTTGAAGCAATAAAACTTCTTACATTTTCTAATTGATCCTTTGACATCTCGTAAATTCCGCTATAAAATCTCAGATGCTCGGAACTAACTTCCAAATAAACACCAGGATCCGTATAATTCTTTCTACCTCCATTAGAAATCACTGCAGAAACGTGTGTTTTATATGGAGTTTTATCTTTACTAAACCTAATATCTCTATAAATTCTAAAAATAGCTTCTTTGGGTGTTAGCATAATAGATTCATCATCTTCATGTATCCTATAAATCATGTCCTGTACAAATGCTTCAAATGGTTCCTTTACAGACAATTCATATCTTTTTTTATTCTCTTGAAACCATTCTCTATTATTATTCTGCTTAAGTTCCTCAAAAAATTTTATAAAATCATTTGTAAAATAACTCATGATTTTTCCCTATAAATTAATGAATTGATGATTTCCAATATTTAAAGTTCAATATTACTATTAAAATAATAATATCATAGAAAATTATTACTTATTAGTCAGTTTTTCATCTTAAAATGTTCATTTAATTATCAAAGAAAAACTTTTTTATCCGATAATATATTTAATGAATGTCAAATATTATTGATTTAAATGAACAAATTATGAAAATAGATGATAAGATATTCCAAGAATTAAATTCCGGAAATAAGGAAGAGCTTGTTGAGGAGCTAATAGAACAAAAAAGTAGAGACGGCAAATCAACACTTTTTAAAAAATTGGATTTAAATTCTTCGGGTGAGTTAAGCAAGCTTATAGTTGAAAACTCCCATGATGGAATAATGATTATTGGGAATAATTATATAATAGAATATGTAAATACTAGACTTTGCGAATTAACGAGTTTTTCTGAACAATCTATACTTAATAAGGACTTTAGAATATTTCTAAAGGCAACTGATAAAGAATTAGCAATTGAAAGATACAATGCTCGTAGAAATGGAGATAAACTGAGTTCTAGTTTTGAATTGCCAATTATAACAAAGAATAATGAAAGAAAAATCTTTGAGATAAGAAGCACAGTTTTTAATGATTATGAAGGAAATGTTAAAACACTTTCTCAATTTAAAGACATTACGGCACGTAAAACTACCGAAGAAGCAATAAGGCAATCTGAAGAAAAATTTAGATCCATAGTAGAAAATTCTCATTTAGGTATTGTGATTATAAACATGAATTACCAATTCGAATATGTAAATGATCAATTCTGTAATATTCTATATTCCTCGAAAAATAAATTGATAGGAAAAGATTTTAGAGAATATATATCAAAAGACTCACTGAAATTAGTGTCTGAATATTATAAAAAAAGACAAAATAATATTGAAGTACCATCAGAGTATGAAATAAAACTGGTAAGAACCGACGGAGAAGAAAGAATAGTAAAATTAAGTTCGTCAGTGGTAAATTTTTCCGGCAATATTAAAACAATTGCACAGGTATTAGATATTACGGAAAAAGTAAAACAAGAAAATTTACAAAGAGTAATACTTAAAATATCTCAGGCTGTAAACGAAGAAAGTAATTTAACCGAATTTTTAAAAATTGTAAGAAATGAACTCTCTTCCATTCTTGATACAAAAAACTTTTATGTTGCCATGTATGATGAAATTACTGATACTTATACCTTTCCATTTCATGTTGATGAATATGATTCTATTGATGATATTACTCAGCTTGAGTTAAAAGATAGCCTAACGGATTATGTTCGTAGAAATAATCACTCAATTTTGGTTGATGCTGATGTTCAAGCACAACTTGAAATAAAAGGAGAAGTTAAAGGAATTGTAGGGGAATCCTGCCCAATCTGGCTTGGCGCTCCGTTAGTGGTTGATAATGTAGTAGTTGGAGTCATCGGAATTCAAAACTATCATGATGAAGATGCATACAACGAAAATGATTTAGAGTTACTAAAAATAATATCAGAAAATGTGAGCTCTGCTATTTGGAGAAAACAAATTATTGACAAACTAACACAGAGTGAGTCAAGGTACCGCGATTTTATTTCCAGAAGTTCAGAGGGAATTTATAGAATAGATTTCGATCCACCGGTAGATACACGTTTACCAGTAGAAGAACAGATTAAGCTGATTGTTAATAAATCATGCATTGGTGAATGTAATGATATGTTTTCAAAAATGTATGGACTTGATAGCCCTGAAAAGTTAATAGGAAAATCTTTACTTGAATTTTATGGTGGAGTAATTAAAGAAAACGATAAAAATTATATCGCCAATAAACAATTTATCGAATCTAATTATAGAACAACTAATCTTTTAACAAAGGAAATCGATTTATTTGGAAATGATATATACATATCTAATAATTCTGTGGGTGTTGTAAAAGACAATTATTTAATTCATGCTTGGGGAATTCAGAAAGATATAACAGAAAAGAAAAAAGTTGAAGATGTGCTGACACAAATTGCTGAAGGTATTTATTCAACAATGGACGAATCTTTTTTTAATTCGTTAGTTACATTCTTAGGCGGTTCTCTAGAAGTTGATTATGCAATTATTGCCAAACTCGAGAACAATAAAAATAAGGCTTTAACTCTTGCTTGTTGGGATAAGGATAGGTTAGTTGATAATTTCGAATATCAAGTGAAAGACTCTCCATGTGAGTTTGTATTAGAAAAAGGAGAGGCAAATTTCTTTGATAGTGTTAGTGAGCTATTTCCAAAAGATCAATTTCTGCAAAAAAATCGATACCAGTGCTATATGGGAAGAGCTCTAAAAGATTCTCAGCAAAATATTGTAGGCGTTATTTACATTTTGTATAAAAACAAAATTAAAAATGTGGAACTTGCTAAATCGGTATTAAAGATTTTCGAATCTAGGTGTTCTGCCGAATTAGAAAGATTACAATATGTGAAAGAAATTGTTGAAGCAAAAGATGAAGCTGAAAGATCGAACAAATTAAAATCGGATTTTCTTGCCCAAATGTCACATGAAATTCGAACTCCTGTCAATACTATTCTTAGTTTTACATCCTTATTAAAAGAAAGTTTAGAAGATAAGCTTAATGATGATTTAAAAGACTCCTTCAAAATTATTGATAATGGAGGAAGAAGATTAATTCGTACTATTGATTTAATCCTAAATGTTTCGCAAATACAATCGGGAAGTTTAACTCTTTCACTGACGAAGATAAATATAATCGAAATATTAAAAGATCTAATTTCTGAATTTAGGCAATCGGCAAGTAAAGAAGGCTTGGATCTTATCTTTGAAAGTGATCAAAATATTTTAGATGTATTTGCAGACAATTATACGATAACTCAGATTTTTGCTAACCTAATTCATAATTCCATAAAATACACCACAAAAGGTTCTATTAAAGTTATGGCAGAAAAAAGCGAAAATGATGAAGTTATAGTACAGGTAAAAGATACAGGGGTTGGAATGAGTGATAAGTTTTTAACAGAGCTTTTTGATCCCTTTTCTCAAGAAGAAACCGGTTATACAAGAAAATTTGAAGGTACAGGACTTGGCTTAACATTGGTTAGAAAATACTGCGAACTTAATAACGCGCAAATATCAGTAAAAAGCAAAAAAAATGCGGGCTCTACTTTTATTATAATTTTTAACAATGTAAAGCCCTAAAAAATTTATTTTTCCAAAAGCTTCCCAAATAATGTAGCATACATAATTCTATAAATATCAGTATTCTGAATATTACCATTCATTAAATATGAATTAATTCCCTTTGCTCTAGCCACAACCGCACCGGAAACATCATAACTGGTAGACCAAACCACTACAAATGGATGTCTGTTTCCAAATTTATCAGGTTTTGCTAAAAACGGAATAGATTCAGTACCGGTTGCTCCATCATATTGGCTTCCGGTTTTATCATTTGTAGGTATTGCTTTTTCTGGATCAAGTTGAGTATAACTTAAAACTTCCATTCCCCCGGCTTCACTATCTGCAGCTGTAATTAACATTGTGTTTTTATCTTTTTCTACAAAATTACTTGCAATTCCAATAGCATCATCAGCTCTTTTTAGCGCTTCTAACATACCATTAGCATTGGTGTGATTGCCAAAATTATCCGTTCCTTCTTCTTCAACAACTAAACAAAATTGTTTGTTTTTCTTATCAAAAAATTGGATTGCCGCATCTGTCATCTCGGCAATTGTAGGAGCATTCCTATCAAAATTATCTAATCCTCTTTCTGATAAAATTTCCTCTTCAAGAGCATTAAAAGTACTCGATGCTGCGAACACCCCAAGTACTTTTTTAGTATCAGATGATAAGTTTAATAATTCTTTTTTTGAATATATTACAAGGTATCCATTGCTTTCCGCCCATTCAATAAGGTTTAGCTCATCTTCTCTTTTCCCTTCACAAAATTTTCCCTTAACCCCTTTTGGTAATAGATAATCTTCTCCCCCAGAAAAAATTAAATCAGTTCCTGATTGAACAATTTTTCTAGCTATTTCTTCTGTGTTTTTTCTTGCCGTTGAACTCGCAACAAAAACCCCTGTCCCAGGTTCAACAATGTGTCCGGAGTTAATTATCCCGGTTAATATTCCTTTACTTTTCGCTTCTTGCATTATACTCATAGATTCACCGGATAGTGCCGTTAAAGGATCGGTTCCATCCATACCGTAGGAATCATAAACAACCTTTTTGCCATAAGCATGCATTGTAGCGCCCGCATTTGAGGAGGGTGTAAGCGTATTGCTTGTATGCGGAGAATAAATTGCCAAATTTGGAAGTTTATCCCAATTGGTTTCGGAATCCGGTCCATAATAAAGCATCCTCATCCCAATCCAATTTGCAAGAGATGTTCCATCCGGATGAATAAATATTACATTGCCTTTTTTAATTTCTTCATTTTTTTCAACATTTGTACATCCAATAATAAATACAATTAGTAGCACAGAAATAGCTTTCATCATTTTTTATTACTCCAATTCTCATAAATAATTAAAATTAAGCTAGATAAATTAGGCAAATGTTTTATCTCTTTCATATAGAATGATTTTTTGCGGAAATATAATTTTGTATAATAATTTGATATCAGGTATAAATTACAAGCAGAATGTTGAAAATAGGATTTACATCATTTGGATTGAATTAAAATATTTTAATTAATTCTCTGGTTCCAAACACAGATTGATTTGACATATTACTTAATACAATGATTGTCTTTTTGCTCCCGAGTTGCCGGATAAACCATGATCTAAAACCTTTCCACCAACCAGTATGATAAACAATTACATTGTTCGAATCTTTAGCATTTATTCTCCACCCAAATCCATAGTTATCATGAATATACAATCTTTTATGAGCCGGTTTAAATGCCTCGTTCAGTACTTCTAAATCCAACGGATCTCCATTATAAAGTGCTTGATCAAACTTAAACATGTCTTCTACCGTTGTATAAATACCTTTATCTCCAACCACCCCATTTAAATAAGTATCTTCAGCTTTTCTCCTCCTCCTAGTATACCCTATTGCAACATTTGAATTTTCTGTAGGTCTCAATTTATTATAAATAAAAGTATCGTTCATTTCTAAGGGATTAAAAACTTCTTCTTCCATAAATTCTTCAAATGTATCGCCGGTAATTTTCTCAATAATCGCGGCAAGCAAACAATAATTGGTGTTTATGTAATTATACTTCCTATCCGGTAGATAATATCTTTGCGGTTTATGCTCCACCATCATTTTTATAACATCCGAATTAGCTATCGGCTGTGTTCTATCCGGCCATAATTTATCAGCAAAATAAAAATATTCCGGTAAACCGGATTTATGAATCATCAATAACTTAATAGTAACATCCTTATAAGGAAAATCCGGAAAATAATGTTGAACCGAGTCCTCGTAATTAAGTTCACCCATTTGCTTTAATAACATTATAGCATAAGTTGTAAATGGTTTTGTTGCAGAAGCAATTTGAAATTTAGTTTTTTTATCAATTTTAACTTTTTTTCTTACATCGGCATAACCAAATTGATTTTCATAAACAATTACTCCATTCTCTGCAAAAAGAACTGAACCGTTAAAACCTATTTTTTCATGCCTTCTTTTAAAATACTTATGAAGTTCTTTTGATTTAATAATGTGTTCTTTGTTGGGCTTAATTTTTATAGTATCTTCAAGAACTATTGTTTCTTTTTCAACAGGTGTTTCAGCTTCATCAACAAAAAGTGCTATAAGCAAAAGTATAGAAGCCATGGCAAAGAAAATTTTATAAATCATAAACGAAGGTTGCCCCCAAAAGACGAAGTAAAAATCGGAAAGAAAGTTATAGATAATTTCATAAAAACAAAAGGAGTTGAGCACTCAACTCCTTTTTAAAAAATGGAATTTATTCAGAAGATAATGGAGAAAAATTCTTTTCTTCACATTTAACTTTTAAGTTTTTCATACCTTCTTCAAAACTTGGTCCCAAAAATCCATCCATCATCAAGCCATAGTATCTTCCTAATGGATAATCAGCACTTCCTGTTAAACTCCAACTGACTTGAGTATTAGATTCTGTACCACTAAATTTCCAATTAACTATGCCGGAGGCAGTTTGCGGTGCAAGAAAGTTTATGTCTGAAGAAATCAAATCATATTGCTTCAACTCGGTAAAAATCATTTCTCCTTTTCCAATAATTTCACCTTCCCAATAATACTTTTGACCAACTTGACCGGAATCACCGGTAACACTAAAACTATGGTTTGGCTCTAATGGTGTCCAAGGATTCCAAGAGTGAAAATTATTAAAATCGGCAACAAAACCGTATACTGCTCCAATTGGCTTATCTATTTCAATACTCCTCTTAACTGTATACTGAGATGGGAGAAAGAGCGCAACAATAAACATCAAAGCAACAATTCCAAGAATTATAAAAAAGATACCTTTTATAATTTTCATTTAACTACCCCATTTAATAAACCAAACTTTTCTAAAATAATTTTATTTATCTTATAAATATCTGTCATGCCGGTTTATGTTTTTTATAATACCGGCATTAGCTTTTTTTAGATTCCGGTATTTCACACAAAACATGAAAACCGGAATGACAATAATTTTAAATTTTTGGTGTTTCTAAATTATCTAATCCAACATGTAATTCTTCATCTGTAAAATGATGATCTTCTAATTTTCCGTCAAAATAATCTTGGTAAGAACTCATATCAAAATGTCCATGTCCACATAGATTAAATAATATTGTTTTTGATTTACCCTCTTCTTTGGCCTTGTTGGCTTCTCTTACTACTGCAGCAATTCCATGTGTTGCTTCAGGTGCGGGTAAAATACCTTCCGCATTTGCAAATTTTACACCTGCATCAAAACATTCAAGTTGTTGTAAAGCAACTGCCTCAACCAAATTATCTTTTAATAGTTGACTCACTAAAGCACTTGCACCATGATATCTTAATCCCCCGGCATGAATTGGTGCCGGAACAAATGTATGGCCCAAGGTATACATTGGGATTAATGGAGTTAGTCCTACTGTATCTCCAAAATCATAACGAAATTCACCTTTAGTAAGTTTAGGGCATGATGCTGGTTCAACTGCAATACACCTAATATCTTTTCCATTGTTAATTTTATATGGTAAAAATGGGAAAGCAAGTCCAGCAAAATTAGAACCGCCACCCAATGGAGCAATTATAACATCAGGAAAATCTCCTGCTTTTTCCATCTGTTTGATAGCTTCTAGCCCAATAACGGATTGATGAATTAGAACATGATTAAGAACACTTCCGAGTGAGTACTTAGTCTCAGGATCTTTTGCAGCTCTTTCTACCGCTTCAGATATTGCTATACCAAGAGCTCCAGGCGAATTGGGATCTTCACTTAATATTTTATTACCGGAATCAGTTAAGTTTGTAGGTGATGAAAATACATTTGCTCCCCAGGTATTCATCAATAATTTTCTATACGGTTTTTGATCATAACTAATTTTAACCATGAAAACTTCTAAATCAATTCCAAATTTTTGACAAGCATATGCTAGTGCACTTCCCCACTGACCAGCACCGGTTTCAGTTGCCATTTTTTTCACACCTTCTTTCATATTATAATATGCTTGTGGGACGGCAGTATTTGGTTTATGCGACCCGGCCGGACTAACACCTTCATATTTATAATAAATTTTAGCAGGAGTATCTAAAAGTTTTTCAAGTCCTGTTGCTCTGACCAAAGGAGTTGAGCGCCATTCTTTATACACATCTCTAACTTCTTCAGGAATATCAATCCATTTTTCTTGAGAAACTTCCTGCTTAATTAATTCCATTGGAAATAGCGGGGCTAAATCTTCCGGTCCAACTGGTTCTTTAGTTCCTGGGTGAAGAGGGGGTAACATCGGATTTGGCATATCCGCCTGGATATTATACCATTGCTCTGGTATTTCTTTTTCGTCTAGTAAGTACTTTTTTTGCTTGTCCATACGTATCCTATTTTTGTGTGTTCTTTTAATTAATTAGAGAAATAATTAAAAACGGAAAATAGGACAATATTTTTTTCAATGCAACGTTGAATTCAATATACGTTAATAACTTTTGCTAAATGGAGGTAGATATTTTTTTTAGCAAATCCTTTTTTATTTCATGTCCCCCGTCAAACTTTATGATTTTGATTTCCAATCCTTGATGATCAAAATAGTCTACCTCTGATTTGGATTTTTCTTCATCAATCATTCTATCCTTTTTACCTACTACAATTTTAGATTTTATTTTCGACCAATATTCGAAATTATCATAATTACAATCCCGTGGAAAAGAGCCTGACCATAAAATTAAATTATCTACTTGTATTTTAGTTTTAGATAGCCACCTAACCGCCGTGTGCGTACCTTGAGAAAACCCTAATACATTAATCGTAATTGATGATAAGTCAATTTTATTAGTAGTTTCATGGAAAACCTGACTTATAAAATCTATATAATCTTTTATTTCATTTTCTCTATTTTCTTTTGTCATCCAGCTGGCACCAATCTTTCCATTAAATCCACGAAAGTAAAATTTGTTAAGGGCCTCCGGTGCAACAATTAGGGTACCATCGTTCTTAAGAACCTCAAATTCCTTTATAAATTCTTTTGCAAGTTGTCCGTATCCATGAAAAACAAACCAAATATTTTTCGTATATATATTTCCCTCACCTAAAGAGTAGTATCTGCCTGTTTTCTTAGTTATCAATACGTTTTCTGAAATCATAAGTTATGCTACTTTTATTTCATCATCAATTTTTATCATTCCTTCGGAGTGACAAATAACATTCTGACCAAACATAATTTTATTCTGAAAATTTCTGTATTTAGAAAGTGTTGCAAGAGGTTCCTTATTTTTATTACCGTTTTCAAGTCCTATAGTTGTTATAACACATCTGGCACATGGTTTTACTATGTTAAAATTTAATTTCCCTATTTTTATTTCTTTCCAGTTATCTTCATCGTGCTCTTTACCACCAGTAAAAACGATATTAGGTCTAAATTGAAGCATATTTACCGGGAATTTTAATTTATCATTTAGGTGGTCTAATGCTGCTTGCCCAATAATTAAATACGGATAACCGTCAGCAAAACTTACATTTTTACTCTTCGAAAAGTATTTTGTACTTGTTTTCCGTTTTGTGTTATCAGGCATATAAACCAGTTTGCATTTAAATTCCAGGGCATCGGAAAACCATTCGTTTACTTCGTTTTCATATTCGTTTGCTGAACAATTATCATCCCAAACCTGAACAAGCATTTGTTTTGTGGGAATTTGCTTTATAGGTAGCGATAATGGATTTAATAATTTTCTTTTATGTGTAAAAATTAGATTTTCGTTTTCAATGGTTACATTTATAAATACCATTTGTGGAAGTAATCTTTGCGTGATGAACATATTTTCACTATCGACTAACATCCATCTTCTATCATATTTTAGGCCTCGTTCTTCAACTAAAGAATTTTGGAGTGAAATTCCCGGTAATGATTTAACCGGATAAATATGTATTTCGGAAATTCTGTATTCAGACATTATGATAATTTGTTAACTACTCTTTCACTGGTTAATATTTTCGGTACATTCGGCGTTTTGCAGGATGTATCCCCATAATCGACTTCAACAATTCCAATAACTTTAAATGACTCCAAAATTTTTAAGTTAATTTGTTTGTTTCGCTGCCCCCAATAAAGTAATGAATTGTTCATTGCATCTTTAACGTTGTTTTCCTCTTCCTGAATATTTTTTTTTATGCCAATCAAAAATTTTTCAAAAAATTCAACTTTAGATTTATTCAATCTCCCCAAATTCGCAAGAGTTAAATAAGCAATAAACCTTTGGGTTGAGTTATTGCTGCCGGACCATTTGGTAATTAGTTTTTCAGCATCGGATGATTTAGAAGTTATAAATTCCGTGAAAACCATGCTGAAATATGATAATGGTGAATAATTATAGCTTGTTGGAAAGGTATTAACCAAAGTTTCAATTCTTTCAAGATTATATTCTTTGGGATCGTCAATCATAAAAGAAAGCATTTTTGCTTCAAAGTATTTCGACCCAAATAACTTTTCTGCTAATTTAGTATCAACCCTTATTCTTTTTGCTAATTTTCTTAATTGAGTTAAACCTAACCCCAGATAGTTTGCAGAATCTCCGAATGTTTTTTTGTAATAATTGATTCCGCGTTCATTTTTTAAGGACTCAAGTTGTTGAATAATTTCTTGATACGTCATTTAAAACTTTCTTTTAATCAATTAAAACTCTACGCAAATAATTAATTTGACCTAAATGATAGTTAAGATGTGTAGTCAGGTGAATTAAAAAATATTCTGTTGTCATATCTTTGCCGAAAACATTAATCGGGTAATTTTTATTAAAAATATCACCATCCAGTTCTGAAATTACTTTCTTAACTATTGTAAGAGTTTCATCAATATTTTCAACTAGTTCAACTTTAGGTACATTTTTTAGTGAAAATTCTTTATCACGTTCACGAACGTAACCGGTATTACCCAATGTCGCACCAATAAAATGTTTTAAATTTCCACAAACATGGAGACAAAGATTTCCTGGAGAATTTTTAATATCCCCAGGGGTGAGCCAAATATCGTTTTCATCAATAAAAAATTTTATTTCCTCTTTTAATTTATTTAAATCCCTTTCAAATAGATTTAATAAAGAGTTCTTCAACATTTTATAGTTCTCCATCATATCTTAACCATTCTTGTGTTCTGTGAAAAAACAAGACATACCCACGAACTTGTAATTTCCCATCTTCAACCCACAATTTGCAAGTATACACCTTACCTTTTTTAGGGTCCATAATTTCACCGTCTTCCCATTCATTATCATCTTCTTGATATTCCATCTCAGTAATAATTGTCATACCTAATATTTTTTGGTTATATCGTGGATCATCTTCATCACATTTATCACAAATCGGATCAGGATCTTCTCCAGGTTTTCTAAATAATTTAACAATATCACCATAAAGTTTACCTTCTTCAATATAGATTTTTACTACTGATTTTGGCTGACCGGTTTCATCATCAATAGTTTTCCATAAACCCGTAATATCTTCGTGTTGCGCACTAAGAGTACTAACAAATAATAAAGTAATAAACGTCAATGAAATTTTAAATAATTTGCTCATCTACTTTCTCCCTTTAGAGATTAAAATAATTTTAACTTAATTCTTTGGTTAATGAAAGTTCTAATTCCTTACATTTCTTACTAATTTCACGATATGAGCTCAGCTGCTGATTGATTGCAGAATAAAAACCACCAGCCAAATTCCCAAATTCAACTTCTTTTACAAAATTTTTATTTGTCACTTTATTTTTTACAAGATCAATTTGCTTAATACTATACGGCATCCAATAATCCTTGAGAAATTCGAAAGTTAATTCTTCCACAATAATTAATTGATCATATAATAAATAAATTTCAATAATTAGTTTTCTTAATTCATAGTTAGAAATAATCTCTAATCCGCCTGAATTTTTAATTGATTCAAAAGTTACTATTCGCGGCGCAAATTTTTCCACACTGCTCATAGTATTTAGATATGGAAGAATTTTATCTATTTCATATTTTTCATCTTTTAGCAATTTCAGCAATTCACTAATTTCAACCGAATCTTGAGCTGTTGCAGTAATTATTTCATTTAAATGATCAATATCAATTTTTATTTCAGCCTGCAAACTTGTTAAGTATTTTTTCTCAAGTCCTTTTTCTTGCTTAGATTCATTCCAGTTATTAAGAGCAAACGCTCCGCTGATACCAATAAATACTACAATCAATTCAACAAAATGATTTTGCCAATCAATTTTAGATTGTTTTAATATTTGAAAAGTTTTCTTTAACATTTTTCTAAAATAACAATTTATTTAGAAAGTGTTATAATAGTTATTTCGGGAGTTGAATTAAACCTTACCGGAGCAAGAGACATTCCTAATCCCCTTGTTACAATCATTAACATGTCATCAAACCAAAAATCACCTCTCATATAAGTAGTTTCAGCAAGTGTTGGAGAAAGATTATAAAATGGAAAAAGAAATGTTATTTGTCCACCATGAGTATGACCGCATAAATATAGGTCATAATTATTTTCTGCAGCCTTATTAATAATAAACTCTCTCGGCTGATGAGTTAATAATATTCTAAGATCAGCTATATTTTTGTTCTTTGTTAAAGAATCCAGAACTTCACGTCTAATTCTTTCAGAATAAGTATTGGTTATAAATGTTACTTCAATATTTGTTGAATCAATTCCCAAAAATAATTTATCATTATCTATCATTGGGATGTTTACCCTTGCTAAAGCATCTGTAACCTCATTACGACTCTTTATTATATTACGCCGATATGCCCAATTATCATGATCGCCGACACATGTATATACCCCATATTTAGATTTAATTTTGCCTAATTGTTCAGCCGATATTTTTATAAAATTAGGCGTACTCGTAATCATGTCTCCAGCCATTAATACTATATCCGGATTTGTTGAATTTAATTTTTTAATGTAATGAATTAATCTACTTTCATCGGTAAAACGATCTGCCTGAATATCTGAAATAAATCCGATTTTTAAACCATTTAAAGATTCGGGAAGATTTTCTTTTTTAAACAATACCTCTCTAATTTCAACGGAATTATAATCATAAAGAATTCTGACAGGAACATATATAAGTGTAACGGCAAAAATAAAAAAGTATAAAAACGATTTATATTTAATTCTCTTTTCTTTTTTTAGGAAAAACATCCCGATTAAGTTTAGTAGCTCAAGAATAATAAAGAATAATGTTGCTTGAACAATGAGCATTGTCCCAAACCAAAACGGATATAAAACAAAATAATCAAAGAAGAAATTTTCAGGAGGTGCAAAAAAGCCGGAATTTGTGTAATAAGTATAAATCCAAGCAAAAATAGAGATAACAGGATAAATATTAATTAGTAAAAGAATTATCCACTTACCAATTTTAATATTCTTTTGAGAAACGTTTGTAAAAAGGATATTTATAGAATTAATAACTTTTCTTACGAAATAAAATTCTAAGATTAATACGGATAGCAGGACTAAAATAACTTTTACAGCAAATGGCATATTCAGCAATTATTATTGGAAAGTATAAATTCTCTTATATTAAATTTAGTAATTAAACTATTTTTTTGATTTAAATTCTTTAATAAAATTTTTTGTATAATCGGATAACACTAATTTACCACTGTATTCGGCTCTTTCTTCCAACAACTTTTCCCAGTGATTTGTTCCTTCCCAAAATATTTTTTTTAAGCTCGATAAAGCTTCTGCACTTCTTTCGGAAAGTTGTTGTGTAAATGAAGTAAGGTTTTCATCCAATTCAGAAATCGATTTATAGACACCATGATAAAATCCATGATCTTTTGCCCATTGAGAATTTCTCCATTGGCAATCCAACGACATTTCAATAAAAGCTTCTTTCCCAATTTTTCTTTCAATTGGCGGTCCGACTACAAATGGACCAAGTCCTAAAGCTAATTCGCTAAGACGTAACGAAGCGTTTTCACTAGCTAAGGAATAATCACAAACTGAAACTAATCCTACACCACCCCCTACAACTTTGCCTTGAATTCTACCAACAACTATTTTTCCACATTTTCTTATTGAATTAATAAGTCTTGCAAATCCCATAAAAAATTCTTTGCCATCTTCAAAATTGTCTATTTCAATAAGTTCATCAAAAGAAGCTCCCGCACAAAATGTTTTTTCACCTTCACTTTTTATAACTACAACGTTTATGGTATTATTCTTAGAAAGTTCATTAAAAATATTTATCATTTCTTGCAATAAATTTGAAGGCAACGAATTACTTTGGGGATGATAAAATGTAACTGAGGCTACTTTTTCACTAATATCCAAATTGACGAAACCATCATTCATAATTTACTCGAAGTTTAGATTAAACTAAGTATTTCAGATAAATCATTTATCAAAAAATCCGGGTTAAGTTTATTTAATTCTTCAACTTTCCTATAACCAAAAGAAACTGCACATGTTTTAGCTCCTGCCGACTTTCCACATTCAATATCTAATTCCGTATCCCCTACCATCAAAGAATTTTGTGAATTAACATTTAGTTCTTTGCAAATTTTTAAAAATTGATCCGGAGCCGGTTTTATTGCAATCTCGTTTTTTCTTCCTTCAATTGAATCTAAATTTGTTTCAATCCCAAAATGTCGAGAAATTTTTTCCGCTTGATCTTGTCCCTTAGTTGTCAGTAACCCGGTTTTTATTTTTCTTTTTTTTAGTTCTTGCAAAACTAAAGCCGCATTTTCATAAAGTGCCGAATCTCCAATAAAATCAAAATATAACTCTTTGTAAATATTTATGAAATGTTCAACATCAGGGACATCAATTCCACATTCATCAAAAATATCTTTAAAATGATGGCCTAATAAATTGTAGAATTTTTGCTCATTTATATTTGTCGACAGATTAAGTTCTTCCAGAGTTTTTACGGTTGTTTTAAAAATCGTTTCATGTGATTTAACCAATGTTCCGTCTAGATCAAAAATGATACATTCCAGCATTATTACCTTTCAAAAATTTTAACAATTTAATTATGATATTTTGTTCATAAGATATTTGTACTTAGTTTAGAAACCATTAATTGTAAATCCACCATCAACAGCAATTGTCTGTCCGGTTATGTAAGACGACTCATCCATACATAAATAAGCAGCTAATGATGCCACTTCATTCGGCTTCCCAATTCTTTTCATAGGTGTTCTTTCAATAACAGCATTATAATAATTTTTATCTTTCATTAAATGCTCTACTAAAGGTGTATCAATATACCATGGAGCAATTGAATTCACCCTTATATTATTTTCCGCCCACTCAACCGCTAAATTTCTAGTTAGTTGGTCCAAAGCCGCTTTACTCATTCCATAAGGAAACCCGGTTTTTAAATGGGTTAAGCCGGCTACCGAAGTAAGATTTACAATACCAGCATTATTCGAGCTTTTTAGATTATTGTAAAATAGCCTGCACATTTCAAAAGTAGAAACCATATTTGTATTTAATATTTTGTCTATTTCTTCTTTTGAGAATTCCAAAGCTTTCTTACGTATATTTGTACCGACATTATTGATAAGATGATTAAAGCTTTTCCAATTTTTATTAATTTCTAAAAATAGTTCCTTTCTATCTTCTTCCCTGCTTAAATCTTTAGCAAATCCGAGAGCACAATATCCTTCATTGGTCCACTTTTCTATTTTTTCTTTAACTAAATTTTCATCTCTAGCCACAACTATAATTTCAGCTCCTAACGATAAAAATTCCTCAGCAACTGCTAATCCAATCCCTTTTGTACCGCCGGTTATAAGAGCCTTTTTTCCTTTTAGATTCCAGTTTCCCATTATCCATCCATATAGATATTTATTCATTAAAAGATAAACAAATTAGTATTATTAAAAAATCCAACTGAAAGATGATTAAAAAATAGTTAAATTTACATTTGTAAATAATTGTTATATATTAAAACATAATGGAGAAAAAATGCCAGTAGTAGATTATAAGAAATATTGTCAGATGATTGATAATGCCAAGAAGAACAAATTTGCTTATGCAGGGATTAATGTTACATCGGAAACAACATCAAACTCAGTTTTACAGGCTTTTGCTGAATCTAACTCAGATGGATTGATTCAAGTTAGTACTGGTGGTGGTGAGTTTGCTTCAGGTTTAGGTGTAAAAGACGCAGCCTTAGGTGCAATTTCTATTGCTAGACATGTTCATTTTATTGCTGAACAATATAATATTAATGTAGCTTTACATACAGACCATTGCCAAGCTAACAAAGTTGATTCGTTTTTAAGACCTCTATTAGATGAATCTAAAAAGAGAGTTGCCGCAGGTGAAAAGCCTCTTTTTAATTCACATATGTTTGATGGTAGCGCTCTACCACTAAAGGAAAACATGGATATTGCCGTTGAATTATTGAAAGAATGTCATGAATTAGGAATTATTCTGGAAATTGAAGCCGGTGTTGTTGGCGGTGAAGAAGATGGTGTGGATAATGAAAATGCCCCAGCAGATAAATTATACACAACTCCTGAAGATATGCTTTATGTATATGAGAGACTATCTGAGGTAAAAGGAGCAAGATACATGTTTGCTGCTACTTTTGGTAATGTACATGGTGTTTATAAACCGGGAAATGTTAAGTTAAGACCTGAGATTTTAAAAGAAGGTCAAGATGCCGTAGTTGCGAAATATGGTGAAGAAGCTTCTTTTGATTTAGTATTCCATGGTGGAAGTGGTTCAAGTTTAGAAGAGATTAGAGAAACATTGGATTATGGCGTTATTAAAATGAATGTTGATACAGATACACAATATGCTTTTACACGACCAATTGTTGAGCATATGTTCAAAAATTATGATGGTGTGTTAAAAATTGATGGTGAAGTTGGTAATAAAAAAATGTATGATCCAAGGGGATACTTGAAAAAAGCTGAAACAGCTATGAAAGAAAGAGTAATTGAAGCAATAAAGGACTTAAGGTCTGATGGAACTTCTTTAGGTTAATTTTATATATTAGTTGCATCAATTTAGTTGGTGCAACTGTTTTTATTCCACTAAACTTACATCAAATGCCGTTGGGCCCGAAATATCTTCTTTAATGTTGAATGCCCGAATTATTTCCTTAATTGTCCTAATTTCGGTTTCCGCCATATATAATCTGTGTTTCAACATTAATAATCCTGTAAATGCAACAGATCTTTCCCTTTCTAGATTTAAAATCTGAGTTTTTATTTCGTAAGTGGCACTTTCTAAGTTTTCTAACTTAATTTTTAATTTTTGTAATACTTCATCTTTACTTAAATGATGAAGTAATAAAATTGCAATATCAAACTTAGACCCGTCAGGATCATTTTTTTCAATATATGAACATATTGTATTATGAAGTTCAAATTCACCTTCGGCAGTTATAGAATAAACTGTTTTTTCCGGAAATCTTCCCTCCTTAGTAGTCTCTCCTTTTATCAAAGCTTGCTTTTTCAAATTGTTAATTGTAGCATAAACGGTAGAATCGGCAATATTAAACCACTTTCTTAATTTTAATTCCTTTAACATTTTGGTAATTTCGTAAGGATTTCTTTCCTTTTCGTACAAAACACCAAGAATTAATGTGGATATTTTTGATAACATTTAATTTCTCCAAATAATGTTAAAAGTTAAGAAAATATTCCAAATTCTAATAATTATTTTTTTAGATTAGTCTTTAAGTAGAGTAAGAATTTTATTAAGACATTATCTCTTTTAACAAAGAAACATCGCTGACAAAATCTTCAAAAGAACATTTATAATACCTCATATTCTTTGTAAGAGCCTGATATTTGTTCTGAAGGATTTTTACTTTTTTATTATTTACTACTACAACCTCCTGGTCCGGCCTTAACTGTTTTCTGAAAAGAGCTTTAATATGAACATCGGCATCAGAAAGAGAATATCCTATGAAAACAATTTTTTTTGCATCCCTTATTTCACGTGAAGCTTCACTAATTAATTGAGAAATTACTGGTTGATTTAGTGATTTAATATAAGATGGGGGCATGATCAAAGTTTGGAATTCAGTCCCGTCAAGAGGACAAACATATTCATATTTTTCATTATCAGGATATGTAAACCCTAAAAACTTTCCTTTATGAAGATCAATTGTTCTATGCCACGGTGTAAGTAAAGTTTGGTTGCAACAATTGCAATATTTCCAGTTCAGGCTTCCATGGAGTTTAATAATTTTTATGGGAACCGGTGAAAAATTATTATTAACCATAACCGGCTCTCTTGGATTTACCCAAAAATTAAAATCTCTCAATTCATCAATTTTATCATAATTCATTAAGTGAGTGCAATAATCGATAAAGCCTAATTTTTGATATAGGAAATCGAAGGCCTGTTCTAAAAGAGTGTCATAATTTAGGGTTATAATAGAAATATTGCTATTATAATTTTGCACACCTTCCCAAAATTTGTGATAATATTGACTTCTTTTATCAGTTTGAAGATTTACAATATAATGAATAAGCTTTATTAGGAACTCTTTAATTTCTACTATCTTATTGTGATTATAAGTAGAATTTAAACTTTCATTTTGTTGAATGAAATAATCCAAAAAGCCAAATACAGCTTCTAAGTTTGGAAATTTTTCATTCTTTATATCATACACAAAATTATCTTCAAGAAACTGAATTACATTACAGCCAATAAACGTATCTCTTAACTTACTCTCCTTATCGGAAAGAATCATTGGAAGTATATGTTTTTGCAATGGAACACCATCAGGATGCGAAGCTCCTGCACCTAAAACGAATACTACATCTCTTTTAGGATGATATCTTAAATATTTTTGATCTGGATTTGTCATTCGAATAAATTATAAATAATAAACAAAAATAAGAAATCCTGGAAATCTATGTCCTTTTATTTTCGAAATAACGATGTATAAAAATATATCAGTGAATCTCTTCTAAATCGAGTTTTATCTTTTTTACTAATTCATTCAAGCTATAAAGAGACAGCTTGTGTTTTAATATTCAATATTAAATTTATCATTAATAACGATATACATTAATTTTTACATATCTAAATAACCTCAAATTATCTATATTTAAGAGAATGAGATCGCACTTGCTATATAAAATGAATTATAAATTTTCGTATCATAAAAAGATATAACCATGTTATTGTCTATTTCACTAACAAAAGACAAAGGAGGCGCTGGATTTATAAAATATTTATTAGGGTTGGGGTAAATAATAACATTCTAAACTAACGAGGTAAAAATGCAAAATTTATTGAAGCTTTTTATATTCCTTTTATTGTTTTCTCAAGTACAATCATTTGGACAAGTCACCAAATATTTCATACAAGATTCTACATCAACTGCAAAAAAGAGTTCTTCAAGTACATATTGGTATTTCCATCAATTACCACTGCTTGAAGAAGGACAACTAACTGCTTACAAAGTTTATCTTGATTCCGGGCCAACTACAACCCTCAAATTTGCAATTTTCGAGGGTGATACTACTACTCCGGATGTTTCTAATTATGTTGATAATACTCTTGCTACCGTTTCTCTGCCACAATCCGGTTTAATTAGAATACCCGTTACTAATGGCGCTACTCTGCAGGCTAATAAAGTATATTATATTGGATATTCAGGAGAAATCGACTATTATGCTCCTAGGTCTTCTTATTCCGGCCCTTATTATGTACTTTATAAAACATCTGTAGACTACAGTTCTTTCCCTCCTCAATCTGTTTCCGGGGAAGCCCTTACCGGCGCAAGAGCTGCAACTGCTATTGGGGTAGAGATCTTAACCGGAACAACTTCCCTTGTCGCTCCTACTAATTTAACTGTTTCTGATAACGGAACTAACTTAGAACTTACCTGGAATGATTCTAACACTAATGAGGATGGTTTCAAAATATACAGATCTTCTGATGGTACTAATTTTGATTCATTAGATACATCTACAAATACTAATTATTCTGATAATGTTGGTTATAACCAAAGATACTACTACAAAGTTACTGCTTACAAAGGAAGTGAGGAAAGTGATCCTTCCAGTATTGTTAGTGATTCTACCGATAGTCAACCTACCGGAGGGGTTACTAAAGATTTCATACAAGATTCATTATCACAAGCGAAAAAAAGTTGTAGTGAGGGTCAGTGGTACTTCCAACAATTACCTCCACTAGAAGATGGTCAACTAACTGCATATAAAGCTTATTTTGAAACTACCTATACTACAACTGTTAAGTTTGCCCTTTTCGAAGGAGATACTACAACACAATACGTAACTAATTATGTTGAAAATACTCTTGCTACTCTTTCTTTACCTCAATCCGGTAATATTACAATACCGGTTTCCAGTGGTGCTATATTACAAGCAAACAAAGTTTATTACATAGGATTTACCGGTGAAAATTATTTTGAAGGTCCCAGAACTTCATCTACAGGATCATTTTATGCACTGTTTCAAACTACCAATGCAAGCTACAGTTCTTTCCCGTCCCAAAGTATACCAGATGAATCTCTTTATGGAAAGAGAGCCGGTACATATATCGGCGTTGAAATCTTAACCGGAACAGCTTCCCTTGTTGCCCCGACCAATTTAACCGTATCTGATAATGATGCTGACTTAGAGCTTACCTGGAATGATTCTAACACCAATGAAGATGGTTTCAAAATATACAGATCTTCTGATGGTACTAATTTTGATTCATTAGATACATCTACAAATACTAATTATTCTGATAATGTTGGTTATAACCAAAGATACTACTACAAAGTTACTGCTTACA